>ENA-OROU01000006-OROU01000006.1-human-gut-metagenome-genome-assembly--contig:-NODE-6-length-266496-cov-25.182806_pt1 | contig 266496 bp, 234 predicted proteins | sample MGYA00242131_ERZ509054 | MGnify/ENA primary metagenome ERZ509054 (study PRJEB26280, sample SAMEA2338749) | human gut metagenome | biome: human gut; feature: human-associated habitat; material: faeces... | reverse complement strand
ACCTGCTCATGTGCGACAATGACAAGATCCGCGACGACTATGCTTACAACAAGGAGCAGCAGCGCATTGAAGACGAAGAAACTGAAAAGCAATTGAAGGCTTTGCATGATCGTCTCGAAGCTCTTAAAGCTGGTCAGGCTGTAGACTAGAAAGCTAGATATTAGTTTTAGTGAGTTAGTACTAAATAGTTGAATCCCCAAAGCCCCCTGTGTCTCATCAGCACAGGGGGCTTTTGCTTTATTCGCGTTTTAATAGCTTGGTATTTGCGATGTAAAGTGCAACAAGCAACACCAAAATAGAAATAGAATAAATAAGCGTTTCCATGGGGTCATCGTGATACAGAATAATCAAGCGGATAATGGCGGTAATGCCAATATAAATAAAGTAGCGCAGCGGGAAATGGAGTCCCGATTGGTAATACTTTGCTACCAAGGCAAGAAACTCAAAGTATAAAAACCAGGTAACAATATGGCCGAGTATTTCGTTGCTACTAATTTGATGCGTTTCTACAATTAGCCAAATTAAAGACCAGGTATTAGCTAGAAGCAACACCGAAAGAATAGCACCAAGAATAAATAATACGACTGAAAGAAACCCTCGCATTAGTTTTGAAATAGTTTTAGGTTCAAAGAGTTTCTTCCAGTTGAATTTTTGCAATTTAGGTGTTGTGGGAGATGTTTCTTTTAGTGAAGTGTTCATTAAACTTCCTTTTGAACGTCAAGCGGTAACCAAAAATGAAACCAAAATAATAGCAATTTTTACTTACCTGCTGAAGCAATAAATAAAGGCCACTCATATGAGCGGCCTTTATTTATCATCAATAGGACTATGGTTAGTTGTTTGAAGTAACTAACCGAATTCTACTTTCGTGCTATTTAATAAGCTTGCCGTAGCGTTCTTCGGTAATTTGATCCAAGGTCTTGCCCTGAGTCTTGGGGCACCAAATAACACCCACAACCAAAGAAATAAGCAGAACCACGCACATAATAACAGCAGCGGGGAAGAAGCCTGCAGGGTTGGCAGAAATGTCGCCCATGATAGCGCCAACGCCAACCAAAGACCAAATGCCCAAAGCGCCACGTACTAAGAAGAACATGATGCCCTGAACGCCGCCACGATATTGAGTTGGGAAGAGTTCGGTACCCCACAAGGCATAGAAGCACTGTGCGGAGAAACCAGCAGAAACGCCCCACAGAATAACGTAAGCCCAAAGAACCCAGCCCATGGAGTCGCTGGTGCCGTCCTGGAGAGCAAGGCCGAAGATTGCGATGCAAACCCAGGAAAGCAAAGCTAAGAGAGCAGAAATTCCGAACAGGATACGATGGGGAACCTTGTCACCCATTTTGCTGAAGACGATCAAAGAGAAGGCCGCAACAAGGATCCACTGAACAATGCCAAGCAAGCTCTGACCAGTAGAGTCAATATTGCCAGCAGCGGCATACAGGTAAGGCATGAACTGACCGTTGGTGCCTGCAGCCAGGTTCCAAGTCAAATAAACCGCAACCAAGAAGATGATGGTTTTTACGTTTACGGAATTCTTAAGCGCATTTGACATCATGCGGCCAAAGCTTACATGCTCAGTGGTGTCTTGCTTGTCTGCCCAGTCTGCAGATTCTTGAAGCTTGCGCTGTAAGTTCCAAGCAATCAAAGCAACAACAAACAAAACAATAAACAGAATACGAGTTGCCAGCATGCCGTCGAAAGGACCATAGGTGCCTGCAGGCAGCAGCGTTTTGCCGTCAGCTGCGAAGCCGGGAAGAATGAAGCTCATGATCAAAGACAGAGCGAATACAATAGCAGGACCGCAGCTCCATGCGAACTGGCTGATACCAATGTTGGAAGCACGGCTGGTTGATGAAGAGGTTTCAGAAATGTAGCTCCAAGAAGCAGGAACGCCAGCGCCTACCGAAAGGCCAGAAATAACAACACCAACAACAACCATAGGAAGATTAACTGCGCAAGCAGCAATAAGTACGCCTGCTGCATATACCAGCAAGTTGTACTTATAAATGATCGTGCGACCAAATTTGTCGGTCAAAAAACCACCAATCAAAGCACCAACAGCAGCGCCGAATGCGTTTGCGCCGATAGAGCCAAGAATAGCGGTCCAAGTTGCTCCGAATCCAAAAGCTGCCGCCCAAGCAGTCAATGCAGTACTGCTAGCAACAATGCAGCCTGAATCCAGGAAGTTGGTAAGAGATACCGCCATGGTTCCCTTACGCTCTTGAGATAAAGCCATTACGTTTCTTTCTAATCGAAGGTTTACAAATGCTTGTTTAGGACCCTGTCATTCCTGCAATTTAAAGCCGCGCATGCTGCCAAACGGCATCTGAACGGCTGAGGAACAAACAGAGAATCGCCTAAACGTTAATCCAAATGGAAGGCGCAGGGCAGGTCTACGGAAACAGGGGAATTATCTTCGTTTGTTTCCATGACACTTGCCATGAAATCCCACCATTTTTTACAAATTTCAGTATTGGCAGATTCGTCATAACGCTCTGGATCGTCAAGTTCGATATAACCGAACAAAATGTTGGTTTCTTCGTCGATGAAGATCGAATAGTTATGTCCGCCATATTCATGAATCATGTCTGCCATTTCTGGCCATAATTCGTTGTGACGTTTTTCGTATTCTTCAGCGAACCCAGGGTAGAGCTTCATTTTGAACCCGTGGATCGTGCGGCCCTCGGCCGTCTTGCGAATCGTCATGTCTGCCTTCTCTCGGTTCTTCTTGCACTGCCGAGACGCAGCGTCCCGACGGCATTCGTTGCAGGTGCTCGCCAGCCCGAAAGTTGACGAGCACCTGTTGAAGGTTTTGTCTCTAGTTCTCGTCCAAAAATGCCAGGTTGGGTTTCACGTTGAAGTCGTGGCATACCTGAAGCAGTTGTGCGTCGGAGATCAGATACCTCGGTTCGGCACCGCCGTTCGCGGCGCGTGCGGCGAGGTAGAGCCCTGCAGACTTTTCGATCGTATGCATCATGCCGAACGCCGCATCGAAGGTGTTGCCTGACACGAACATGCCGTGTTGAGTCCACACCACTGCGTCGTAGCGGTCCATTAGGTCTGCCGTGGCACGGGCGATCTCGGCACCGCCAGGTACCATCCAAGGTACAAGTCCTACGCCCTGCGGGAAAATAATCACACACTCAGTCATCGACTTCCACAGGATACGCGTCCACGTGCGTGGGTCAGGCTCGATGAGCGTGGACAGTGTGATGATGTTAGGCGTATGCGCATGGTAGATGACGCGATTTGCACCGTCGGTTGCCGCCATGCGGATGCTGTGGTTCATGAAATGCGTGGGGAATTCGCTGGTGGGTTTACCGCCGTTTTCTAATCCCCACACAACGCGCCAGGAATCGCCTGCATCGTTAATCTGTACGATGCCCAGTGCGTCTTTCGGGTACAGCGATACGTTGCGCATGTATTTGCCCGAACCTGTTGTCAGGAAGTAAGCACCTTTCAGATTGTCCGCCTGCACGTCCATCTTGACCCACGGGCGGCTCGTGTCGAATTCCTTTTTGCAGGCCTTTATGTCCTTATTGGTCATGCGGTAGGTTAGGTTGCCGCCGTTGGCCTCGTGCCAGCCCTGCTTGAATCCGTCTTTACACAGACGGACGAAGCGCTTCACGCAATCGGTCTTCTCTACAGCCATGTTTTCGTTCTCAGCTCCTTTAATCTTTCTTGAAAAGGATGTCGTCCTTGTAGGCATTGATAAATGCCCTTAGCAGACGACTTCGACTTCTACATTCAAAATCTTCGCAACCTTCTTGATGGTGCTCGTCCAGCTGCCTTGAGCCGCAGCAAAGTGATGCGTAGGGCCGCACTCGCACCAGCGGTTGTTCCATTCTCGTGCACCCAAGGAGAAGTGCGTGCGGAAGGTGGTGTCGCCGTTTTGTAGGGTAGGACCGTCCTCAATGACGCCTTCGCTTACGATGAACTTGAAGTGACCGTCGGCATCCTGTGTGATTGCCAAGTAGGTGACTGGGCCGGGCTTCGGGTAGAAGCGTGTGAGGAAGCCGCCTCCGGTTTTGCCGTGGAACACTGGAACGATCTCCATTGAGGCCTTGCGTGCCGTGGAGAAGCAAGCGTCGCCTGAACCGGAGTGGCCGATGAGCACCACGTCGTCGTCGAAGTCGAAGGTGTAGAACTCGGAAAGCTGGCAGGCGCCCGAGAGGGTCTTCATGATGCTCATGCCCATGGCAACCTTCATATCGCCTTCCACTGCGCAAACTGTGCCTTGCTTAATGAGCATGGAGAATGCCGGAATTAGCATGGAGTCGAGCACGCCCGCCTTGCCCTGAGCCAGACCGTCGTAATGGCTGGCGACCATACCTAAGTGTTCGTCGCGTACCCACTGCTCGAAGGCCAACACATAGCGAGCCATCTCGCGGATGCTCTCTTCTTCGTAGTCACCCTTGATCTCAAAGGTGTCGTGAATGTCGGCAATCTTTGCGGCAATCGCCTCTTCATCGTTCACGTCATCGGCGATAGCCCACATACGTTCCCAGTCGAACTGCTTGGTGTACACACCCATGCGGTTGTAGAGGTTGGTCTCGTCGATGTAGAGATCCATCATGCCGGGATACGGCCTGCCAATCTGAGCGATATTAGTATCACGGAAGCGGCGACGTACTTGTGCAGCACGGCACCAGTCCTCGATCTGGGCGGCAGCCTCGGGATCGCCGCCCTCGACGACGCCCGTGATTACGGCATGGCGTTTGCCTGCGCGGTTGAGGTCGGCAATCATTTCGCCCACAGCTCCGCCTGCATAGCCAGTGCCTAGCCACTCAGCAGTGCCTGCTGTATCGAAGTCAAGACAGCGCAGTTTCTGTAGGTTTACTACCACGATCGGCACGTCAAGGTCGCGTACGGCAGGGAGCATGTTGTAGCTTGTGCAGTAGGTGAGCAGCTGCAAGATAACGAGATCTACATCTGCTGCACGGAACGCATCGCCTGCAGCCTGTGCCTGTTCTTTCGTAGTGACCAAGCCGCCGTCGATAAGCTCGACGGTGTTGGGCAGTGTTTTCTTGAATGCGGCATACTGTTCTTCAAATTCGGGTACCAGCTCTGGGAACTGGGGCAGGTACGCCTGCAGCGCGATGGAAAACACGCCGACTTTCGCTTTTGTTTCTATTAGCATAGGCAACCTCCTGTTGTCTGTTTGCTTGCTGTACATCTATATGCTGTACACACAGCTGATGCTGCGTGCGACATACTTGTCTATTCCTGCGGGTCGACCATGTCGATATCAAAGGACGCGCGGATCATATCGCGTGCCGTTTGTAGATCCTCGATCTGGCCGCTGGCGATCATCTGGACAATTAAGTTGCCCAGGCTGGTGCCTTCAACGGGTCCGGCGAAAACGGGAATACCGCATGCTTTGGTGGTTAATTCGTTCAAATAGGCATCCTGACAACCGCCACCTACGATATTGATAGAAGTGTAGGTTCTGCCTGTAAGCGAAGCCATTTCTTCAATAGATTCGGCATAGCATGTCGACAGGCTTATATAAACGCAGCGCATTAATTCACCAACCGTTGTCGGGATGGCCTGTCCTGTCTCAAAGCAGGCTAAGCGAATCTCATCGATCATGGAATCAGGTGCTAAGAAGCGGTCATCGTTTACGTTGACGTGAGCTTCGAAATCTTGTGCCGCTTTGGCTTCTTCTATTAAATCGCCAAAACCCATTTCGTGTGTGCTGCCAACAAAAGGAGGCAATTCGGCTTCAAGCGTCGCTTTTGTTTCTGCTTGAGCTTCGGTTTCTTGTTTTCCTTCGACGTATGACACGCCATTAAGTTCACGGCGAATGGACTGAATCATCCAGAGACCCATGATGTTTTTCAAGAAGCGGAAGCGTAGCTCATAGCCGCCTTCATTGGTGAAGTTCTGAAAGCGTGAAGCGTCAGAAGTAATAGGGCCTTCGTTTTCAACACCGAGCAAACTCCAGGTACCTGATGAGAGGAATACCGCATCATTGTCGCGAGCAGGAACCGCCAAATAAGCGCTGCCAGTGTCGTGAGTAGCCGGGGCAATAACGCGAGGGGCATAGCCAAGTGTTTGCTCAATTTCGGGTTTCACTACGCCTAAGTCTGTTCCAGGCATAACTACGTCGCAAAACATTTCTTGGGGTATACCGAATGCATCAAGAATTACGCTGTCCCATTGTTGGGTGCGTGCATTGAGTAAACAGGTAGTAGTGGCGTTGGTGTATTCATTAACCTTGGTGCCCGTAAGTAAGAACGCCAAGTAGTCAGGAATCATCAAGAAGCTTTCAGCCTGTTCTAGCTGTTCAGGATGTTCGCGCTTGAGCGCAATAAGCTGATAGATAGTATTGAACGGCTGACGTTGGATGCCGGTGCGGCGATATACCGCATCAGGTGCCATAATGCGGTCAGCAATTGAATACATACCGTTGGTTCTTTCGTCACGATAAGCAACCGCATCGCCAATCAGTTGATCGTCCTTATCCAGTAAAACAAAGTCGACACCCCAGGTATCAATGCCGATAGTTTTTGGGACAAAGCCCGCTTCTCTGCATTTCGCTAATCCCGCAACAGTTTCGCGGAACAGCATTTCGATATCCCAGCAGTCATGACCGCCTGATCGTTTTTGGATGTTATCGAAGCGGTGAATTTCGGTAAGTTCAATGCGTCCATCTTGTACGGTGCCAACAACGACACGACCTGAAGAGGCACCAATATCAACTGCTGCATAACAATTCGAAGAAGTCATTAGTTGCCTCCTTCTTCGATGCCAATCTGTACGATTTGCATCACGTTGGTGGGACGAGGGGAAGGAAGTGTTGGATCTACTCCTACATCATCAGTGCTTGGTGAAGTAGTGCGATCTCCTAAGGTAAACACCGCAATATCCCCTTTGTGGACATAACCTTTTTCGGTAACAACCGATCGTGCTTGTTCAAGAATGAACGAGGAATCACCTACTACTTTTCCCAAGAGAGGCGTTACGCCCCAGGCAAGCTGCAGCGAGCGACGGTTTTCTTCAGAAGAGGTAACCGCATAAATAGGTGCTTTGGGGCGATAGTTGGAAACTAAACGTGCGGTACGTCCTGTCATGGTGGGGGTAACAATACAGGATGCACCAACGTGTTCAGCTGCAGTAACGGCAGCAAGTCCTACCACCGCAGAGATACCATTGGGTTCTGAGGTGCGATTAGGAATAGAACCTTGCTCGTAGATGTGCGGTTCGGTAGCTTCAGCGATCTGAGCCATGGTTTGAACTGCAGGAATAGGATACATGCCGATAGCTGTTTCGCCCGACAAGGTAAGAGCATCGGTGCCGTCGTAGATTGCATTTGCGATGTCTGCGACTTCTGCGCGGGTTGGGCGAGGATTGTGGATCATGGATTCCAGCATCTGAGTCGCGGTAATAACAGGGCGATAGGCCTGATTGCATGCCTTGATAATCTTCTTTTGAAGAAGAGGTACCTGATTAGAAGGAACTTCTACACCCAAATCACCACGGGCAACCATAATGGCATCCGATGCGGCGATGATTTCTTCAATGTGGTCTACTGCGTGCCCGTTTTCGATCTTTGCAACCACGCGAATACGGTTTCCGCCGTGTTCTGCCAAGAAAGAGCGAATAGCGCAGACATCTTCAGCGCAGCTTACAAATGATGCAGCAACAAAGTCCACCTCTTGTTCAATGGCAAACAAGAGATCTTCTTTGTCTTGCTCGGTCATGACAGGAAGAGGGACGTTGGTTCCTGGAAGGTTGAGCTGCTTGCATTCACCAAGTATGCCTGAATTTTGAACGGTGCATTGGATTTCGCTACCGTTCACACGGTCGACAGCTAACTCAATCAAGCCATCGTCTAGCAAAATGATGGTTCCAGGTTCTACATATTGGTAGAGACCAGGGAAAGTTTGGTGAATACGGCGAGAAGTGCCGAGAATGTTTTCTTCAGTAAGAAAAATATTGTCTCCCGCTCGAAGAAGAACAGGCTTGCCATCTTCTAGTTTGCCTGTACGAATTCCTGGACCTTTCGTATCAAGCATGATTGCGCAGGGCGAATCAAGTTCGCGGCGGATTTTTTTCAGGCGGTCCATTCGTGCTTTATGTTCGGCGTGAGAGCCATGAGAAAAATTACAACGTGCGACATCCATACCGGCAAGAATAAGATTCTTAAGCGCGGATTCGGAATCCACGGCAGGACCGAGCGTGCAGATAATTTTTGTTCGTTTTGCCATAAATACAGTTCGCCTTTCATCGGGAGCAGATTTCGGCTATAGGCAGGAATAAAGCCCCAAAACGATTTTCGCTTTGGGGCGTTTTCCGCTAACGGGTCGAAATGTGCCGCTCAGGGCAACTGTATGTATTGTATGCCAATTTAACAATTATGAAGAGTTTTTAACATCAGAAAGCAACAAAAGATACCTAAAACGATGAGCTTTTGGGCATCTACCAACGTCTCGTGGTGTCGAATGGCATCTCACGAGTGGTTTATGTTAAAACTCAGGCGCTATCCTAAAGGATGGCGCCTGAGTTTAGGATAGTATCCTTAAGCTAGCTCTTAAGCGTTATTCGCCTTCGCCTTCCTGATAGGGGTAGGTGTTTACCAGTTCGCTAACCGTTATGAAACGATAGCCCTGCTCCTTTAATTTAGGTAGTGCTTCTTTAAGAGCGCTCACTGTTTGAGAACGGTCGCCGCCGCCATCATGCATCAGAATGATTTCGCCAGGGCCAGCGCTTTCGATGCGTTGAGCAATGACATCAGCACCTGGTCGTTGCCAGTCGCCTGTGTCAATATTCCAGCCAATTTCGCCCGTGATAAGTTCGCTTAAGTCACTTGCGACGGATTGGTCAAAGTTTCCGCCAGGAGAACGGAACAGCTGGCTTGCGTCCTGGCCCGAAGCATCCTTGATGGCTTTCATACCTTTTTCTACTTCTTGCTTGCGCTCATCGCTCGACATCAAGATAAGGCTTACGCCCTGACCGCTACCTTCGGCATGATCCCAGGTGTGAGTGCCAATTTCATGACCTTCTTCTGCGGCGCGCTTTACCAAATCTTCATGTCCTGTGATGTTTTCGCCAATGGTATAGAAGGTTGCCTTAGCGTCGTTTTCCTTCAGGATGTCTAAAATCTGTGCTGTCGTGGTATCCCAAGGACCGTCGTCAAAGGTAAGCGCAATTACTTTGTCTCCATTGGAATTAACGTTGTAATACTGAACTACGCCATTTACGGGTTCCTTGGTGGTTACTTCAGCGGTTTTTCCCGATTCGTTACCAGTGCGAACAACCTTTTCACCTGCTTCGCCTTTTTGGGTATACAGATGAACAGCACCCGTTCCCTTAATTTCAAGGGTAGGTTGCAAAGTTTGAGGGTCGCTTTCGGTGAAGTCTTCAGTGATGTCGGTTCCGTTGGTTATCGAAACATCATCGCCTTCGTTAAGACGCGTGGAAAGATCGTCTTTCGCCTCCCCGTTTACGGTGGCGCTTGCACGGGTACCTTCGCCTTCACGCATGACCGATCCGTCTACGGCCACGTAATTGCCAGGAGTAACCGATACCGTATTAGTGTCAAGAAGACCTTCGAGGCTGCGCTGTTCGCCAGAAATGGTTTGCTGCTGTCCGTTGATGGTTACGTTTACGGGTTTGTTGGCATCCCAAGTGGTGAAGCCAAATACGCCGCCAACAGCAACGGCAAGTACAACAACGCCTGCGATTATTTTGTTGCGGAATGAGCCAGATGGCTTGCGACGAGGGCGATCGGCGCTTAAATAACGCTCAGCGCCAAAGTCTGACGAATCCGCTGTTCTTCCTGCAGGATTTACTCTTCCGTAATTGCCCTCGTACGCAGTTCTTTGATTGGCGTTGCGGCGAGGGGTGGCGGATGCGCTCTGGCGCGGCATGGCACCACTAGCGTTTGGTGTTGCCTGACGTGGCATAGCACCACTAGCATTGGGTGCATCTTGGCGTGGAATACGTCCGCTTAAGGTAGCTTCTCCTGCGCGTGGAGTGCGGCTTGTGCGTGAAGGGGCAGCGCCCGAATAAGGGTTAGCAGAAACACCACCTGTTTGCGCAGGATTGCTGTTTCGAGAAGGGATCTGTCCACTTATGGCAGCATTTTGCCTCCGTGTGGCGTCATAATGGTTGTTGAAATCGTTTATGCCGCGTTCTGAAGCACGTCCTGTATCTCCAGGGTGCTGAGTCCAGTAGCACTGCCTATTGTCTTGGTTTCTCTGTGCTTGTGCATAGCGCTGCGCAGGTGAGGGAGCGCTTTGATTGGGATCATGGGCACTATACATTTCGCGTTCACGCTCAAGCTCATCGCGCGCGTTTGACATGTTTACGCGCTGTGATGAGGGTACGCGAGAAGATTGCGTACGAGACGAATAGGAGTTGCGTGAAGAAGGACGACCAGAAGGATAGTTATGTGGTTCATTTCGCTGTGGCATTTTATCCTCAACCAATAAATAAAAGGTCTTAACAATAACGAGTTCTTGCACAAATCACGCAAAGTGGGGTTTATCGAACGTTTGAAGGATGTTTCTTCAAGATAAACGGACCTTATTCGTGTGTTTTGTACTGCCCTATTGTACTCGGTATTTCTTCTGTAGAAAGGCGTTGTTTTAAAACGTTACCAAAATGGTGTCTGTTTCAACTACGGGGTAAAGGACGGTGTTGTTTTCTGCCGAAAACCCCCTTGCGTTATATACCCCCTAGGGGTATATAAATAAGTGGTAAAACATGGGGTAGGAGTCGATTATGAATGCGAATAAGCATACAGGCGATAGACAAACAGATAGTGCGCAAATTAATGCTCAACAGCAAGACAATGAGCAAGCATGTCTTAAGCACGCAGACGGCGCGCAGGTAGGCAAGTGCTGTTACCACTATAAGGAGACTGAGCGTACAGAAAAGCTTCAAGCAGACGTGAAAAAGCGTCTCAATCGTGCGATTGGCCAACTTAATGGAGTCAAAAATATGATTGACAACAATCGCTATTGCGGCGATGTACTTACGCAGTTGGCTGCTGCAGAAAGCGCAGTACATTCTGCTGCCGAGATGATCTTGCGTGATCATCTGGAAACTTGCGTAAAGGATCGAATTCGCCAAGGGGATGATGAAATCATCGAAGAAGCTATGCGGCTCATTAAGAAGTTTGCTCGCTCATAATGAGATTTTCTATGCAAGCGTTCGCATTTGATGACTTTTCAAACAGGCGTTCAAAGCGCGACAACTCCCCAGATAAAGTGATGTATTTGCAGGTGAAACAATGATGGAAAAGGTAAAACCAATCAAACAATCATTCGATGTAACAGGAATGACCTGCGCGGCATGTTCAGTACGTGTTGAGAAAACAACTAATAAAGTAGAAGGTGTTCACCTTGCAACGGTCAATCTTCTAAAAAATTCAATGGAGGTTGAGTTCGATCAGGGTGTCGATGTTGCTCAGGTAACGCAAGCCATTGAATCAGCGGTGCATAAAGCAGGATACGGAGCGCTGCCTAGATCAGAAAATCGTGGATTTAACCAGGCTGGCGGACAAGCTAGTAAGCATTCTGGATCTGCACAAAGTGCTGCGGTTATCAGCGGCGAAAGTTTGGGAGCAGCGGATCCTTCAACGTCTATTGCCGAACAAGAAAAGAAACGCCTGCAAACACGTCTTGTGATTTCTGCGGTGTTTATGGTGCCTCTTTTCTATATATCTATGGGGCACATGATGGGCTGGCCTTTACCAAGTGTTTTGCTGGGCGCAGAAAACAGCATGGTATATGCCTTAACTTTATTTGTACTGTTGATTCCAATTATCGCGATCAATTTCAAGTTCTTTCGTGTGGGCTTTTCTGCGCTTTTTCATGGATCACCCAACATGGATTCCCTGATAGCTCTTGGTTCTGGCGCGGCGACCATATACGGTTTGTATGCGCTATTCCAGATGGCATCTACCTTGGGTCATGGAGATATAGCAGCAGCGCATCAGTTCGCAATGAACTTATATTTCGAATCCGCTGCGATGATTCTGACGCTTATTACGCTTGGTAAATATCTTGAGGCGCGCGCGAAAGGCAAAACAACCGACTCCCTTTCTCAGTTAATGGATCTATCGCCCAAGATGGCTTTGCGCTTAGATGATGGGGTTGAGACGCTTATTCCTGCGAAAGAAGTTCGCGTGGGCGATGTTTTGGTGGTTAAAGCAGGTGAAGCGATTCCTGTTGATGGTGTGGTACTTGAGGGTCAAGGTTCGGTTGATGAGTCGGTAATTACGGGCGAGCCACTTCCGATTGGCAAGTATGTTGGAGATCGTGTTACGGGAGCGACGCTTAATACTTCGGGATGGTTTACCATGCGCGCCGAATGTGTTGGTTCCGATACTGTTTTGGCAGGTATTGTAGCGCTAGTCGATGAAGCAACAAGTTCAAAGGCTCCTATCGAAAAAATAGCCGATAAAATCAGCGGTATTTTTGTACCTGCAGTTATAGGGATTGCACTTGTGACCTTTGGAATCTGGATGCTGATAGGAGCGGATTTTGGTGCAGCGCTTACGTACGCTATTTCTGTCTTGGTTATATCGTGCCCTTGTGCCCTTGGTCTTGCTACGCCAACAGCGATTATGGTCGGAACGGGTCGTGGTGCTACGAATGGAATTCTGGTTAAGTCGGCAGAATCTCTGGAGACTGCTCATGCAGTAACGACGGTTGTTTTAGATAAGACAGGAACAATTACGCAGGGAAAACCTGAGGTTGCCAATGTGGTAGTAACACAATCTAGTCATCAGGACCTTTTGCGTGTTATGGGAGGATTGGAAGCTCGTTCCGAGCACCCCTTGGCACAGGCAATAATGCGCTATGTGGAACATCAAGCTGAAAACAGCCAGGGTGTTTTTATTCCCGAGGTTGAAAACTTCAAACAGATTCCAGGTGAGGGAATTTCGGGTCAAATTAATGGCGCGTGGTGTTATGCCGGCAATGCGCGCATGATGAAAGAGCATGGCATTAGCATCGTAGAGGACACCTCTTTTGCTGGAGAAGGAAAGACGGTCCTCTATTTCGCTCAAGATAAAACCCTTTTAGGCTATGTGGCAATTGCCGATATGGTGAAGCCTACAAGTGCTGCCGCTATCGCGCAGTTAAAAGATATGGGTATTAAAACCGTTATGCTGACGGGCGACGATCCTCAAACGGCGCAAGCTATTCATGAGCAAGTAGGCACGGATGAAGTAATAGCAGGGGTACTTCCCGCAGATAAAGAGCAAGTCATTCGTGATCTTTCCAAGGAAGGGAAGGTCGCTATGGTGGGTGATGGCATTAACGATGCACCTGCTCTTGCTCGTGCCGATGTTGGTATTGCAATTGGGGCTGGTACGGATATTGCGCTTTCAAGCGCCGATATTGTGCTGATGCATAGCGATTTGCTTGATGTTCCAGCAGCGCTTGATCTGTCGCGTGCGACTATGCGCAACATTAAGCAGAATTTGTTCTGGGCTTTGTTCTACAACGCACTTTGTATTCCTATTGCGGCGGGTGCTCTTGCGTTTGTTGGCTTTAGCTTGAACCCCATGATTGCGGCAGCGGCTATGAGCTTCAGTTCGGTATGTGTTGTTACCAACGCTTTGCGCTTGCGTCGTTGGAAACCGCGGAGTGTAAAAATATCGCCGTGTGACAAACAAGCAAATGAGGATGCAAAAATGCTGTCGTACGACGAGCAGACAAAAGAGAGCGCACCTACTCAGTTGATGGATACAGGCTCTATTTCGGGTGAAGACGATAACGGCTCTACGAGAAAGGAAATAACAATGGAAAAGACATTGCAGGTTGAAGGTATGATGTGTGAAAAGTGCGTCGCCCATGTTAAGAAAGCCCTTGAGCGTGTTGAGGGAGTAGGGGAAGCAGTAGTGGACTTAGAAGGAAAGAGTGCAACAGTGAAGCTTACTGCAGAGGTTCCCGATGCGACTTTGATAGAGGCAGTAGTAGAAGAAGGCTACGAGGCCGAAATGGTGTAAAAAAATGCTCCGAAATTAGAAAAATACCCCATAGATTTAGATAATCTGTGGGGTATTTTGTGTAAAGAATAATCTTAGTTTGCAAGGAAAGCCGAAGAACAGTACAGATCAAGCTCGATTTGCTAAAAAGGCAGGCTTTTCATGGAAATTCTGAGTTTCACTTCTGAGCTTCAATTCTAAATTTCACTTCAGCGTTTCATTTCAGAACCCTACTTCAGAGCTTTGATTCGGGACGCTACTTATCTTCGTGAGCTGCCTTTTCTGCTTTTGCCTTTTCAATAATCTCTTGGGTGGATTCGAAATCGTCAAAGCGAGCACTGCCTGGGGCCTCCATGCGATCAAGAGGCAAAACAACCAAACCAATATTGTTTACATATGCATAGATTTCCATACCGCGCTTGCAGCGGAAGGTGCATTCTACGCAAGGGTTCTTATCGCAGTAAGCAAAAGCGTCTTCATCTGCTAATCCAAAAACAATTGGAGGCCACTTTTTAGGAGAAACATATTTAGTCATAATGCCCGTGAAGGTTTTGAGCGCAAACCAACGAGGCTTGCAGTTTGAATCGACTGCTCTCCAGTCAATTTTTACGCAGTTGTTGTTTAAGCCACCCATAATTTGATAGTTCAGTTTGAAGCGATCTTCAACTTCTGCAGCAGGGATGGGTTGGAGTTGCTCCATAGGCTTACCACAGCAGGTAAGGTGATATTCAACATGAGCATAGGACGGCTCAAAAATAAGAGAACGTTCACCGTCGTTAATTAGTTCATTATCAACTGCGCCATCTATTCCTTGAACTACCGCACCGCACTCAGTGCAGTGAAAATAAGGAACATGGGCAGCGGTCACGCGAGGCTTCCAGGTTGCATGGGTGCGTGTTGGGCTATATTCTGCCATCAATACCCCTTCTCTTAGCAGTTTTATGCGTGTCATATTGTAATTCGCAATTCTGATAAATGCCTAGGATAAATTCCTAGATTTATTGGCGAGAATTTTCTTGCTGCCTTTTTGGCAGGAATGCGGTATGCAATCTGCAAGGATTATTTATGCGCTTCGCGTACTCGCGCTCCGCGTACTGACTGCTCACCTAATTTCAAAAAAATCGATTTCGGCCAATTGATTCACAGTGACCTGATGCGAAGGGGTTCTTCTTGACAGAGGGCACCAGGAAAAACTACGATTCGTAGTATTAAACCAAGATCCCGAAACGGAAGGGGAACGCGCATGAGCGTATACCAGGAGGCATATTGCCTGCCCGAATTCAAGTATGAGTACGAGCGCCTGAAGGTTGACGTTCGTGGTCCTATCCACGTTGTTTCTTTCGACGACGCTGCTAACCTCAATGCAATGTCTTACCAGCAGATGGCTGACTTCAATGATTATTTGAAGAAGGTTCGCATGGACCCAGAATGCCGCGTAATCGTTCTTACCGGCGAGGGCAAGTCTTTCTGTGCTGGCTTCAACCTGAACGAGCTCAACTATGAGCCTCCTGAGGACATGGGCCGCGCTCAGCGTGACCACTGCATCATGCAGACCATTTGCTCCGATCAGGCTGTAAACATGCGCAATGCTATGCAGCCAATCATTGGTGCTTTGAAAGGTCATGCAATCGGTGGCGGCCTTTCTTTGGCTTGCGCTTGCGACCTTCGCGTTTGCGGTGAATCCTTCAAGATGCAGGCTGGCTACCTCAACATCGGTCTTACCGGTACCGACATGTCTGGTTCTTACTATCTTCCTCGCATCGTTGGTTATGCTCGCGCTGCTGAAGCTTTGATGACTGCTCGCCGCATTGGCGCTGAAGAGCTTCTCGAGTGGGGCTTCGCTAACAAGGTTGTAGCTGACGAAGATGTAGTAGAAGAAGCAGTAAAGATGGCAGAAGCAATGGTTAAGAACTCTGCTCCTTTGGGTCTTCGCCTTACTAAAGAATCTTTGCAGTGCTCCCTCGACAACTCTTTCGAGGCTCAGATCAAGATGGAAAACCGCAACCAGGTTCTTGCTTCTCAGACCGAAGACGCTCGTCGCGGTGTTCGCAAGATGAATCCTAAACTGCGCGAAGAAGTAAAGGCTCATCCTGAGAACTTTGCATTCACCAATATGTAATTGCGTGTAGGATCCAGTAACGGTTCTAAAGCATCAATAAAATATATGGTGCATTATTGTCGCTCCCGAAAGGGAGCGACTTTTTTGCGTATGGGGAGCTAACAGCAAATATATGAAACTCCTATAGCTTTTTTCGAAAGAGGAATCCTTCTATTGGAAAAAGAAATCACTCGAATCAATAATCAAAAGCAACAAGACAAAGAGGGTAGCGAGGGAACAGTAAAGGGGAGCTCTCATGGGTGCAGTTAAATTTGCCGTTTTGGGTTTAAACCACGGATCGAAAATCGCGCGTTTTGCAAAGGAAAATCCCGAAGTTGATTTGATGGCCGTCGCTGGTTTTGGAGACGGGGATATCGCAATCGCGAACGATCTTGACGTTCCAATTTTTAGCGACTATACGCTTTTGCTTAAACAGACCCCTCTTGATGCGGTCTATATAGCTTTGCCTAATACGCTGCATGTTGAAGCAGTAGAAAATGCAATAGCGGCAGGAGTTAAACATATTCTGCTTGAAAAGCCTATAGCTAATACCGTCGAAGAAGGAAAGCATGTAATACAGGCGTGCAAAGATGCTGGTGTAACGCTTCTGATTGGGCATCATCGTCGTTCTTCAAGCAAGTATCAGTTACTTCGCAAAGTTATTGACTCGGGACGTCTGGGCAAAATCGTAGCTATCCAGTCTCGTTATTGCATCGCTAAGGATGAAGATTGTTTTGATCGCGAATGGTATGTTGCGAAAGGTGTTGGCGGTCCGCTTCTGATTAATGCTATACACGACTTCGATGACCTGAATTTCGTAATTGGCAAAAGCCCCGTTAAGGTATACGCCGCAACAAGAAACACGATCCGCGGAAATGAAGCCGAAGATTCCGCTTCGGTTCTTATTGAGTACGAAAATGGCGTTACCGCAACCTATGTGGTTTGTGATGGAACTCCAGGACCCTGGAATTACGACTTAGCTGCTGATGAAAATGAATCGTTCGTTATGTGCCCTGGCGAAAATAGTTTGCAGGTATTTGGTACCAAGGGATCATTTGGCTTTCCGAATATGGATCTGTATTACTACGACGAAGACGCCTTTGGGTGGACTCATGAACTCAAACACGAACACTTTGAGGTAGAAACCAACATTCCACTTAAAGCAGAACTTGAGCATTTTGTTGATTTATGTATGGGTAGGGAAACGGCTCCACGATGCTCTGGTGAAGAAGGTTTGCGGACTCTCAAAATAGTTAATGGCGTATTCGAGTCTGCCGAAACAGGAAATGCTGTTTATCTGCAAAGCTAAAATAACTAAAGACATAACTAAAGACATAGTTAAAGATATAGCTAAAGACAGCAGGGCGTAGGTGTTACCGTTTCTGCAGGTATGATATAGAGCAAGCCTTTGCACAGTGTTTTATATCTGTGTGTTTATATCTGCGATGAGGGGTGAATATATCGTGAGACTGGAACACCTGCGCTACTTTACTCGCTTAGCTAATGTACTAAGTTATACCAAGGCGGCAAAAGAGCTCTATATTGCTCAACCAACTCTTTCTGCGGCCATTCGCCAGCTCGAAAAAGAACTGGGACTTCAGCTTTTTAAGCGAAGTGCAGGCAGTTCGCATGTTGAATTAACTGCTGCGGGAAAAATATTGCATGAATATGCCGTCCTAGCGGTAAATAACCTTGATACAGGAATTCGTTTAGCCCACGAAACGCAGGGCGAAATCAATTCAGAAATAAAAGTTGGCACGATTTATGCGATGCAAGGCTACTTTTGGTCTCAGGCAATGCAAACTTTTACCGAGCAGCAAACGCCAACACCGAAGATAGTTATAGAGCAGGCATACTCTATCGAGCTCATTTCTCGATTGCGCAAAGGCGAATTAGATGTGGTGTTTGCGGCAAAGACTGATGAATGGGCGGATTTAAGTTACACCTTGGTCTGGTCGCAACCGTTGGTGCTTTGTGTGAACAAGAGTAATCCGTTAGCAAAACGCAAGTCGGTTTCGTTAGATACAGTGTCTTCCAATGAACTACTGACGTATTCCTTAGCTTCACCCACGTTAAACTCAATCAAGAATAACTTGCCATGCGAAAAGCTGGGCTTGGTGCGTGAATATGACGACGAGATCACCATGAGCGCCATGGTTTCATCCGACAAGAATAAAATGGCACTATTCTGCTATTCGTTTTTGGTGGAGGCTTTCAAGGATGTGGTGTGTCTTCCTATACGGGATTTACCCTACGATTTTCACAAGGTATATCTTGTAAGCCGCAAGGAATCTCATCCAAAAATCGTAGAAAATTTCATCCAATGCATGAGCAGTTATCGCTTTCCGAATGCTGCCGAAAATCTAAGTGAATTCTTAAAGTAGCGTGAACATGTTCATTGGAAATAGATAGTTTCTCGCTATGAATAGATGGACAAATCTTCTAATCTGTATAAATGTGGTTTAAATGCGTGGTGGAACTATCGCTCTTTACATAACGAGAAGAAATAGAACAAGTTGCATTTGTGCAGGTCAAGCATTTATGAAAACTTATAAAAAAATGCGTTTCTTATAAATTTCATGAATAAAACTAATCAAAAACTATGCTTGAACTGCGGGTATAGCAAATCGCAATAACTTTCTAAAAAGCGTGTTACATCGCTATTGGAAATGAATACTGCATAGTTTGAAAATGAATTTCGCAACATTCCAAAAAAATGAACAAGTTCTAAAACGGTGCATACGTAAAAGTGTGCTCGTTTTAGGTGGGTTCTTATATGTTGCTGGAGAAAGAGGAGTGCGTCTTTCCCGTTATATAGCTAAGTGAAACATAAGCTTGGTTTTCATTTTGTGAATATCGGGAAATACGCAAGGGAAATCGATTGAAAGAAAGGAAGGGAAACGCATGGCTTCTGATGCTCAAAAGTCATTCCACGGTATCGCGGCACGTCTTGACCGTATGCCAATCTCTGGTTTCCACATGAAGATCATGTGGTTGCTGGCAGGTATTACGTTCTGCGACTCCGTTGACATGTCTATTGGTGGCCCTATCGGTGCTGTTCTTCAGGACGAGGGCTTCATGACGCTTGAACAGTTTGCGTTCTTTAACTCTATTACCATGGTTGGCTACCTTATTGGTGGTCTTGGATCTGGTTTAGTATCCGACAACTTTGGTCGTAAAAAGGCAGTTATTACGTGCGGCACTATCTTTACCGCTGCATGTTTCGTAGCTGCTATGGCTCCTAATGCTGACTTCCTGACCGCATGCCGCTTCATCATGGGTATTGGTCTTGGTGCTGCATTCCCAGCTGGCTATTCTGCTTTGACCGAGTACACGCCACCTCACAAGCGTGGTAAGTGTCAGTCCTACATGGGCTTGATCGCTAACTGCGGTACTTTGTTCGGTTCTGTAATGAACCTCATCATCCTCCCAATGGCTGGTTGGCGCGAAGTATTCGTATTCTGCGGTATTCTCGGCGCAGTAGTAATGGTTCTTATTGGTGTTTGCATGGACGAATCTCCTCGTTGGTTGGCACTCAATGGCCACAACGACAAAGCAGACGCTATTGTTTCTAAGCTCGAGGCAAAGGCTGCTGCTGGTGGCAAGACAGTAGAAGATGTTACCGCTGAAGAGATCCAGCGTCGCGAACAGGAACAGGAAATTAAGCAGCTTCCATTCAGCTTCTTGTTCAAGAAGAAGATGCTTCCTCGTACCTTAACGGCAATGCTTCTCTGCTTCACCATGAACGTAATCGTTTACACGGTTATTACTTGGACTCCTACCATTCTTCGTGCAAATGGTTTCGATACCAGCCTTGCAACCTTGACCACGGTAGTTATGCAGATGGGTATTCCTATTGGTGTAGGTCTGTTGACCTTCTACGTTGAGAAGGTAAACCGTAAGGTCATCCTTATTGGCTCCTACATTGCAGTAGCAATTCTTGGTCCTGTATGGGCAATGCTTCCTACCGACAACGTTGCTCTTATCATGGGCTTTGGTTTGCTGGTTTGCGTATTTACCTTTACCAACTCTGTTACCACCGCTGCAATTTACCTCTCCGAGCCTTTCCCAACGGCTTGCCGTATCCGCGGCGCAGGTGTTGCAAACGCAGTTGGTCGTTTGGGCGGTATCTTCAGCCCAATGTGGATTGCATTCTTCGTTGCATCCCCAATTGGTACCATCGGTGCTTACTTGGTAAACTCCTGCCTCATTGTTGTTACCGCAATCTGGCTGGCAATCTTCGGTGTTGAGACTCGTGGTCGTACGCTTGAAGACATTACCAAGGGTCTGGAAGACGACTAATTTAGTAGTAACTTAGTTAGCCTTCTACAAACTGCTCTTTCTCAGGTGGGGTCCGAATTTCGGGCCCCACTCTTATATTCAGTGACGAAATATTTTCAATTCACCTGGTGTAGAAACGAAAATAAATAGCAACGTTTTTTTGAATAACGAAAATAAATAAATACGGTATGCTAAGTAACGGTTTCTGAACTAAGGGGATTTAGTTTAAAGATCTTTAATTTTTCTTTTGGTTCAATAGGGGATGGAGCAGAACCAAAGGATTATTCCAAGGAGAGGAATTCATAATGAGGCTTGACTATTTGCGTTATTTTAACCACTTAGCCAAAGTTCTGAATTTCACTAAAGCGGCAGAAGATTTATTTGTCGCTCAGCCTACGCTTTCTGTAGCAATTAAGCGTATGGAACAAGAGCTTGGGGTTAAGCTGTTTAAGCGCGGTAAAGGCAGCTCTCGCATTGAGCTAACTGAGTCTGGCGCTGCTTATTATGAATATGTTTCCCTTGCCTTAAATAATCTTGATACGGGATTGCGTGTTGCACGAGAGATTCAAGGTGAAGCAAACTCGCTTGTACGAGTTGGCACCGTATATTCCATGCAGGGCATTAACTGGTCTCAGGCAATGCAGGCGTTCTTGAGTAAGAAATCAAATCCTCCGAAAATCTCAATCGAGCAGTCTTATTCTCCGGAACTCATTGCGCGTTTGCGTAAAGGTGAATTGGACGTAGTATTTGCTGCGCGCATGGATGATCTGGATGATCTGAACTATATCTACGTGTGGTCACAGCCACTGGTATTAGGCGTGCATAGAAACCATCCTTTGGCCAAGCGGGAAAAAATTACCTTAGATGATTTGAAGAAATATGAGATTTTAACCTATCCAAAAGAGTCTCCTGTTCAACGTATTGATATTGAGCTTCCTGTCGACGAAATGAATTTACTTCGTGAATATGACGATGAAATTACCATGAGCACCATCATTTCATCTGACGAAAACAAGCTGGCGTTGTTCTGTCATTCGTTTTTGGTTAATGCTTTCTCAGACGTGGTCTGCCGTCGTATCGAAGGTCTTTCGGAAGACTTCCATAAGGTGTATCTAGTAAGCAGAAAAGAAACGCACCCTAAGGTGGTAGATGACTATATTTCATTTATGAGCGCCTATAGTTTCCCGAACATTTTAGAAACGGGTACCATCAACTAATTAATCGAACGAAGATGTACTAAGCGTTTAAGTTCTTAAGAAAAGCAATACGCTTTAACCCTTTCTCTTTAATACTTACTTTCTAGTAAGTAGGTTTTAGATTAAAATTCAAATATCAGGCACAAAATACCAGTTCACCACTTATATAGAAAAACGTAATAAATTAACTAAAAAAAGCTATTCGAAAAAATAAGTAATAAAAGTTCACAATATCTTTTCGGAAGTTATTGATGTCTACTTTTAATGATACGGGTGGATAAAAGCGGCATCACTTCAGGGGAAGGTCGTTCTGACCTAAATACTTCTGCTTGAAACAAGACATTTTGCCTAGTTTCTTCCTTTAGGAATCGAGTTCAACTTAAGAGGGACAAACAACTCCTTTTGCATTGGGGCAAGAAGGGGTAAGTTGTTTTGCTTTCGGCAAAACTCGCAGGAAATGAAAGGAAGGCGATATTCGTATGGCTTCGACTGAAGCAAACAAGTCGTTCCACGGTATCGCAGCACGTCTTGACCGTATGCCTATTTCTGGCTTCCACAAGAAGATCATGTGGCTTCTTGCTGGCATCACGTTCTGCGATTCCGTTGACATGGCTGTTGGCGGTCCTATCGGTGCTGTTTTGCAGACCGAAGGCTTCATGACGCTTGAGCAATTTGCGTTCTTTAACTCTATTACCATGGTTGGCTATCTGGTTGGTGGCTTACTTTCTGGTATTGTTTCTGACAATTTTGGTCGTAAAAAGGCTGTTATTGTATGTGGCTCGGTATTCACTATTTTCTGCTTTGTAGCTGCTGCAGCTCCTAATGCAGACTTCCTGACTGGCTGCCGCTTCTTTATGGGTCTTGGCCTTGGTGCTGCATTCCCAGCTGGCTATTCTGCTTTGACTGAATACACGCCACCTCACAAGCGTGGTAAGTATCAGTCCTATATGGGTTTGATCGCTAACTGCGGTACCTTGTTCGCATCTGTTATGAATCTTATTATTCTGCCTATTGCTGGTTGGCGCGAAGTATTTGTATTCTGCGGTGTTCTTGGTGCTGTAGTAGTAATTCTTGTTCTGACCTGTATGGATGAATCTCCTCGTTGGTTGGCTATGATGGGCCGCAACGATCAGGCAGATGCTATTGTTACCAAGCTTGAGGCAAAGGCAGCAGCGGCTGGCAAGACCGTAGAAGAAGTAACCGACGAAGAAGTTGCAGCACGTGCAGCAGAACAAGAAGTAAAGCAGCTTCCCTTCTCGGTATTGTTCAAGAAGAAGATGCTTCCTCGTACCTTAACAGCAATGTTCCTTTGCTTCGTAATGAATGTTTTGGTTTATACCATCATTACATGGACGCCTACCATTTTGGTTGCAAAGGGCTTCGACACAAGCATGTCTACCTTGATGACGGTAGTTATGCAGCTGGGTATTCCTGTTGGCGTTGGTGCTCTTACCTTCTATGTTGAAAAAGTAAACCGCAAAACCATTCTTATTGGTTCCTACTTGGCAGTAGCTATCCTTGGCCCAATTTGGTCTTTGCTTCCTACTGACAATACGGCACTTATTATGGGCTTTGGTTTCTTGGTTTGCGTATTTACCTTTACCAACTCTGTTACCACCGCTGCAATTTATCTTTCCGAGCCTTTCCCAACGGCTTGCCGTATTCGTGGCGCAGGTGTTGCAAATGCGTTTGGTCGTGTAGCGGGTATCGTGAGCCCAATGTGGATTGCATTCTTCGTTGCATCTCCAATTGGAACCATGGGTGCTTACCTTATTAACTCTGCGCTTGCAGTTGCAATGTCTATTTGGCTGGCAGTATTCGGCGTTGAAACTCGCGGTCGTACCCTTGAAGACATTACTAAGGGTCTACTCGACGAAGACTAAAGCAACTTCAATAGTCCACCCGATTTCGAAATCCCACGCTCTAGGGCGTGGGATTTTTCTATATATGTGATTGTTTTTCTTAATTGACCAGCGCAAAAGAAGTAGTAAAGAAATAAGAAAACAGAGGTCGAGCGAAGTAAAATATAAACATTACGAGATTGAGAGGGGAAAGGTATGGCAACAGAAGTAAAAGGAACAGGCATTACTGGTCATACACATATGGTTGCTATGATTGGCAGCCCTGTGGAGCATTCGGCATCGCCTGCAACGCACTCGCTTGCTTACAGAAAAATGGGAATCGATGCAGTATTTCTTGTATTCGATGTCCAGGAAAAGGATTTAGCCAATGTCATGGGTGCTTTTCGAGCAATGAAAGGCTGGGTTAGCACAACGGTTACTATGCCCTTGAAGCAAGCGGTTATTCCTTACCTTGATGAACTAAGCGATGCCGCCAAATTGATGGGTGCGGTAAATATGATCAAGAAAGAGGACGATGGCAGGCTTGTTGGTCATAATACTGATGGTAAAGGTTTTGTGAATAACCTAATAAAGCACGGCGCAGAAGTTGAAGGCAAAACTATGACGCTTATTGGTGTTGGTGGTGCAGGGTCTGCAATTTTTGTGCAAGCAGCCTTAGATGGCCTAGCGTCGTTGAATGTATTTGCTCGTGAGGGCGGTAAATCGTATAAGCGTGCTCAGGAGCTGAAAGAAGTAGTAGAAAAGCTTGTGATTGCCAGATTAGTATTTACCCACTTGAAGACGAAGAGCAATTGAAACGCTCAATTGCGGAATCTGACATTTTGGCCAACAGCACCAATGTGGGCATGGGTGAAGGAAATACAGAAACGCCAGTAGCCGCCGATTCAATAAAGCCTGGCATGACTGTTGCTGATGTTATTTATTCGCCTCTGGAAACGCAGCTTCTAAAAGATGCTAAGGCAAAAGGCTGCAAGGCCATTAACGGCTTAGGAATGCTTAACGAACAGGCGGTTGTAGCTGACCGAATTCGTTTTGGTATTGAAATTCCTATCGAAGAAATAAAGGCTGAGCTTGCCGAATAAAGTTTTTTAAAAGCTCACATTGTTAAAATCATCAATTAAAAGGTCCCGTCCGAATAGTAATTCAGACGGGACCTTACTGATAAAAGAAGTCTAGTAAGTGCTAGATGTTTAACGAAGCCAGACCAATTAAGCTATTATCGCTAGTCGGTCAACTATTTCTTTACTTCCGTGCGAGCAATCTTGGCCTTGCGAAGCGAAGGCTTCTCTTCAGCTACCTGCTTCATAAATACGGCAGCTAAGATATCAAGTATCAACATGATAAAAGTACCAGGATCAGGGATGCCCACAGTAGTAAGAAGCATGAATTGGTACACAACAGCAATAACTGCAACAAGACCCATGATTATGACTAAGATTCTCGGAGAAGCCTTGTCATAGAGCCAGTGGAAGCCTTTGAAATTAATGGTGGCGCCGAAAATACCAACAAAAATAAGCAAAATTGCTTCAACGCGCAGAAGTGTAGCTACGGAGTAACCATTAATCATATTGCCGCCATATAGCACAAGGTCAAACGTAGCAAAGTCGCCTTCAAAGCCGCCATATTGCTGGCCTTGGGCATAAGCGATAATAGCGCATCCAGCACCAGCAATTGCGCAAATGATTGACCAAATAAAAATAGCGTTATAGGTGTTGTGAAGGCGATGGCGCTTAGGTGTTAAAGGGTAGCCATCATCGCCAATACGGTTGCCTTCTTTGTCGTAATGGATATAGAGTGGTTTTTTCTCAACTTTTTCAGGATTGAGTGCTTTAGATTCGTCTTTGGAATGGGGACGTAAACGGAATTTCATATCTATCCTTTAAATCAATTTCAAACGTGTAATAGTGTATCGAAGATATGCGTGAAACAGAGCGGTAAAGCACTTGTTGCGGCATATCTCCATGATTGAACACATATATAGACAACTTTTTATCATACCTATTTCTTGTTCGTATGCGCGCTTATAGAAGTTGCAATTCGTTGTAACTTCGCTTCTGTTATATTAAAAATCTATTGGACAAGATACTTTGAGTAAAAAGAAGAGTCGAAGAAACCCATGAAGCTTGCTCATTTGCGATATTTCAAGCATCTAGCCTCTGTTATGAGCTTTACTAAGGCAGCTAAGGATTTGTTTATCGCGCAGCCTACTCTTTCAGCGGCTATTAAGCGCATGGAGCAGGAACTGGGTTTTGCACTGTTTACTCGTACTGAAGGTGTTGCGGCACGCATCGAGTTAACCACGCAGGGGAAAATATATTTGGAATATATCACTCGTGCGCTTGAAACCTACGACGAGGGTATCCGTCTTGCTGAACAGTCGATTGCTATAAGTGAAAACACCATGCGTTTGGGAACCGTGTATTCCATGAAGGGCCAGTTCTGGTCTCAGGCGATAAGTGCCTTTGTGGCGCAATACGAACAGCGTCCGCTCATTCATATGGAACAGGCTTACTCTGGCGAACTTGCGCGTCAGCTCAAGAAAGGCAAGATAGATGTTGCCTTCGCGGCGAAAACCAAATATGCCACCGATTTGAATATGACGTTGGTGTGGAGCCAGCCGCTGGTAGTTTGCGTAAATAAAAAACATCCGCTTGCTCAGCAAGCATCTGTTGCGTTGGATGACTTGAAGGGCTATCGCTTGCTTACCTATGGTAAGGAATCTTCAGTTGCTATGGGCTTGGATGATCTGTTTGCAAACAGGGAAGATGAATTCGATCTGGTTCGTGGTTTCGACGATGAAATTACACTCTCTTCCTTTGTTTCTACCGACCCTGAAAACGTGTCGCTTTTGGTGTATTCCTTCTTGGTAAATTCATTTGATGACGTGGTCTGTTTGCCTATCGAAGGCGTACCGCAAGATTTTCATAAGGTGTACCTTATGAGCCGCAAGGAACCTCATCCAAAGCTGGTAAGCGATTTCATAAGTTTTATGAGTAACTACGCATTCCCTGAATTGTCTATCCGCTAGAAGCTGCTCTCAAAAGCGGCGGATGCTTGAGGGAAAGGTGCCAAGCTGCGACGTAAAATACCATGCATTTCAGCAATGGCAATCCCGTAATTCACGATAGGAACTTCTGCAGCGCGACATGAAGCTATGCGATAGCGCATTTCACGATCGTTGAGCATGCAAGCACCGCAGTGGATAACCAAATCGTATTGTTCAAGCGAATCAGGAAAGCCTCCTCCAGAAGTGAAATCAAAGTGAGGCTCAGCGCCTGTGAAATTGCGAATCCAGTTGGGGATTTTTACTGTACCAATATCGTCGCATTGACGATGGTGCGTACACCCCTCAGCAATAAGAACGCGGCTTTCGTTTGTTAGTTGAGCTAAACGTGCGGCACCTGCAGCGTAATCTTCAAGATTGCCTTTATACCGTGCCATCAGAATGGAAAAAGACGTGAGTTGAATGTCTTCAGGCGTAAGCTCGGCAACCTTTTCGAAGGCTTGAGAGTCGGTAATAACAAGACGCGGCTTGCGTGTGCAAACTTGGAGTGTTGCGGTAAGGTTTTCTGGTTGACAAGCCAGACAGATTGCATTGCAATCCAGCACATCGCGCATAACCATTTGCTGAGGCAAAATGATGCGGCCCTTTGGGGCGGAGCTGTCAATAGGAATAACCAGCACAACGAGGTCATTTTCTTCAAGCAAATCTGCAACAAGCCGTTTATTCGATTCGACTTGTTTAGCGCACGAGCCTATAAGGTCTTTAAGTTCGTAGATGCCTTCACCTGTTTGAGCACTTACAAAAATGCTTGCAGAGTTTTTACGGGAAGCGTTGTGATGAGTCTTGGATTTTTCGGCGGAGCCTTCATTGAGCTGTTTGACGGAGTTTCCAGTTAAAAATGCAGCGCGTTCTTCTCCTGAAAGCAGATCGGCCTTATTAAGGGCAATCACAAAAGGAATCTCTCGAAGCTTGAATGCTTCAATCAGTTCAAGATCTGCCTGCTGAAAACCATAGGTGGCATCAATTACTAACACCGCGCAATCGCACAGACGAAGCGCCTTCTTTGCTTTTGCAACGCGCTGAGTGCCTAAATCCCCTTCGTCGTCGATACCAGGGGTGTCAATAATTACGACGGGCCCCAACGGTAAAAGCTCCATGGCTTTCTTTACGGGATCGGTGGTTGTTCCCTTGGTGTCGGAAACAATAGATAGATCCTGATTAGTAACCGCATTGACCACGCTGGATTTTCCTGCGTTGCGGATACCAAAAAATCCAATATGGAGGCGTTCTGCTGAAGGGGTAGCGTTGAGGCTCATGGGTTTCTCCTAGAAGCGATAGTCGCGTCCAACACCGTCGACGATATTGCGGATATAGCTTTCTGCAAGTTCCTTCGTTTTTGGATTAGTTACTTTTTGCAGCTCTTGTTGAATGATGGTCATGCCTTTTGTTTTGGTTTCAGGGGTTGCGTAGTCGGTCAAATATTCTGCCAGCGTAATTAACGCATTGGGGTGACAGAAGTTGAGGATTTCGCCATTTTTGCAGAAAGACATAAATCGATCACCTGTACGTCCTGCGCGATAGCAAGCTGTGCAGAAGCTTGGAATGTGGTTGTTGTCTAAAAGCCAGCTAATAACTTCATCCAGTGTGCGCTGATCGGATACGTCGAACTGTTCGGTATCGTGCGGGCGCTGTTCTTCAACATAACCACCAACAGACGTACGTGAACCGCCACTGATTTGCGAAATGCCATATTGTAGGGCATGTTCTCGCACTGTTTGGCTTTCACGTGTAGAAATAATCATGCCTGTATAGGGAACTGCGATACGAATAAGCGCGATAAGCTTTTCGAACATTTCGTCAGGAATACCGTTGTCGAATTCGTCGGGGTTGATATCCATTGCAGGCTTAACGCGAGGAACGCTGATGGTGTGAGGCCCTACGCCGTGTACTGCTTCTAGGTGCTCAGCGTGCATCAAAAGTCCCGCAAATTCGTAGCGATAACCTTCCAAGCCGAACAGAACACCTAAGCCCACATCGTCAATGCCGCCTTCCATAGCGCGATCCATGGCTTCAGTGTGCCAGTTGTAGTCACTCTTGGGGCCTGTTGGATGCAGGCGCTTATAGCTTTCTTTGTGATAGGTTTCCTGGAACAGAATGTACGTGCCAATTTCAGCTTCTTTAAGCATGCGATATTCATCTACGGTAGTGGCAGCAATATTTACGTTAACACGCCTGATAGCGCCATTTTTATGCTTGATGGAATAGATGGTATGCATGCTTTCCAGAATGTATTCAATAGGGTTGTGCTTGGGGTCTTCGCCTGCTTCTATGGCAAGGCGCTTGTGACCCATATCCTGTAAGGCAATTACTTCAGCGCGAATTTCGTCTTGCGTAAGCTTACGACGTGGTATTTCGCGGTTCTTTGCATGGTAGGGGCAGTACAAGCAACCATTCACGCAGTAATTTGAAAGATACAGCGGCGCGAATAAAACGATACGGTTGCCGTAGTAAGCTTGCTTGATATCGTGAGCAAGTTTTTTGATCTCTTCATTGATTTCTGGATCATCGCAAGCAAGTAGAACTGACGCTTCACGGTGCGTAATAATGGCGCCGTGATCGTTGGAAGGATGCAAGTTGGTGCGTGCTTTATCCAGAATGGAACGGCACAGTTCAATATCATTTGCGTGCGCATCGGCATAAGCAAGCGTGTCTAAAATTTCTTCGTGGTTGATGAATTCATCAGCGCACAGAGACTTAGGATTGTAGGGAAAAGACGTCATTTACTGTCTTCCTTTCGGGTCTCCGCGATCGACTACAACGTTATAGCCAATCGTTTGCATTTCGTCACCAAGGAGGTTTAAATGCTCTGCTGCCTCGGTGCCAGTATGGGCTTTATTGTTATACAACTCATAGTTCGCGCGTACGTTTAACGGCGAAAGGTTGGGCATTACTACGTTGGCACCCGCGAGCATTCCCTTAATGCGCCCCTGGGGGTCAAGTGATCCTAGGGCGGTGGTAGCAGGAAGTAATACGGGTGGGTGAATAATACGAATAAGCGACAGCAAAAAGCAGGTGAGTTCAATACTGCCAGCTGGCTTATCGGAAAACGGTGTGGCGTGATGAGGAATAAAAGGTCCGATACCACACATTTCGGGCTTGAAGTGCTCAATATATTTCAGGTCATGCGCTAAATCACGCGCCGTTTGATAGGGTGCACCTACCATGAATCCGCACCCGACGGCATAGCCAATTGAACGAAGATCCTCTAAGCATTGCAGACGATCTTCAAGGTGCATGGCGGTGGGGTGAAGTTTCGTGTAAAGATCTTCGCGTACCGTTTCATGGCGAAGCAAATAGCGATCGGCACCCGCTTCGAATAAACGCTGGTAACTTTCGTAACTGCGCTCTCCCAGTGAAAGCGTGATAGCGCAATCGGAATGTGCAGCTTTAAGGGTTTGAAGCAGCTCTGCCAAGCGATCGTCGGTGAACCAGGGGTCTTCGCCACCCTGGAGAACAAAGGTTCTAAACCCCAGCTTATATCCCTCGTTGGCGCATTCGAGTATTTCATCGGGCGTTAATCGGTAGCGTGTGCAGGTGGCATTGCTTTTGCGAATGCCACAATACAGGCAGTCATTTTTGCAGTAATTGCTGATTTCGATTAGGCCTCGAATGTAAACGTCGGTGCCGTATACATCTTCGCGAATACGACGTGCTTCTTTTGTCAAGTATTCAGCCATTTCGTTATCGTAAAACGCTATAAGCGCTTCATATTCTTCAAGGGAAAGCGAATGGGTTTGGGTGAGCTTTTGGGCAAGATTCATTAACGAGCCATGTGAAACGTGCTCCTTAAACAGTTCGTTATGTTCATACTCTTGTTTCATCGCTCACATATCTTTTTGCTGGACGGGGGTCCTTTGCTGGTCTAATTCCTTTGGCGAAAACCTGCTGTTTGAGGCCCTTTGCACTGGTCTAATTCCTTTGGCGAAAACCTGCTGTTTGAGGCCCTTTGCACTGGTCTAATTCTTTTGGCGAAAACCTGCTGCTCGGGGCTCTTTTATGTCCGTTACTGTTCTTTTATTTGTGCCGATTAACGTTCTTCTGCAGATAAAAGTTAACCGGCGAGATATCCAAGCAAGATATCCCACCGGTATTTCTAACAGGTAACAATCTTTTGGATCGTTATCATGTGGTTACTTAGATGTCCCACTCAACCTGTTCGGTGTGAAGCCATTCTTCTGCGGTTTCAGAAAGTGGCTTGCCAATCCAGTCGGCGTAGAGCTTCTGGATGTCAGGATTTTCATGGGAGAAGCGCAAGGCGTCATTCGAATCAAGGCGATTCAGAACCTTAGCGCGTTCAGCTGCCATTTCTACATTGAATTCAATAGGCTGTCCGCCGCCGCCAACGCAGCCACCAGGGCATGCCATGATTTCAACGAAGTCGTAATCGGCTTCGCCTGCTTCAAGAGCATCAAGAAGTTTTGAGGTGTTCTCAAGGCCACTTGCTACGGCAATCTTGATAGTAAGGTCTGCGATTTCTAACGTCTTGTCGGTCCAAGGACGCTCAGGCGTTGCTTCGGTGGTGTCGCAGGTAGCAAAGTCGGGGTTCTTGCCCGTCAAAATGAAGGCAGCGGAGCGCAATGCGGCTTCCATAACGCCGCCCGTACGACCAAAGATGGTGCCAGCGCCTGTGGACAAGCCCAAAGGATTGTCAAACGCGGTTTCTTCTAAAGCAGCGCAGTTTACGTTGAACATACGCAGCATGTTGTTGAATTCGCGTGTAGTAAGAACAGCGTCTACGTCAGGACCTGCTTCGGTGGAAAGCTGAGGGACGCCACACTCGTATTTCTTAGCAACGCAAGGCATTACAGAAGCCACAAACATGTTTCTCTTACCTGCAGCCTCCATAGGCTCTTTTAGGGTGTTCTTAACGACCGCGCCCATCATCTGATGAGGAGACTTACTGGTGGAAAGTTGCTCTACGAACTGTGGGTAGTGGAGCTTTGCGAAACGGACCCAGCCAGGGCAGCAAGAAGTAAACATGGGGCGCTTCTTGCCAGAGGTATACCACTCAATAAATTCGTTGCCTTCTTCCATGATGGTAAGGTCGGCAGCGAAATCGGTGTCGAATACGCGATCGAAACCTAAAGATTTAGCAGCAGCAGCCATGCGACCAGGCGTTGCCTCTTCGTGGGTGAGGCCCATTACTTCGCCCCACGCACTACGAATAGCAGGTGCAAACTGAATAACGGTCATGGTTTCAGGATCTGCCAAAGCGTCTAGCACCTTAGGAATATCATTGCGCGCGGTAAGAGCGCCAGTTGGGCAGTGGGTAATGCACTGGCCACACAAAGCGCAACCTGCTTCGGTGATGTCTTTATTGTCGCGTACGGTAATACCGCGGAATGCGGAAGGGCCCTTGAAGTCCCATACGTTGCAGTGCTGAACCTTGGCGCATTCTGCTACGCAGCGGCCACAACGGATACATTTGCTTTCGTCGCGCTGCAGAGGGAAATCTTCATCCCATGGCTCGAAATCAAATACAGGGTCGAAATCGAGTTCGCCCACATTCAGTTCGGCGGCAGTGCGCTGTAAAGCGCAGGTGCCCGTACGTTCACACGTGGTGCATTCGCTGCGATGACCTTCAAGAATGGTACGCATGTTTTCGCGACGTGCTGCAATAACGCGAGGTGAATTCGTGCGGATATTCATACCATCACGAACAGGTGTATTGCAGGCAGCGCTCAGAGCGTCATCGCCTTCGGTTTCCACAACGCAAATGCGGCAAGAACCAATTTCGTTTAAATCTTTCATCCAGCACAAAGTAGGAATGGAAACACCTGCAGCGTGTGCAGCGTCCAAAATGTTGGAGCCTTCTTCTACTGATACGGCTTTGGCGTCGATGGTTACGTTATACATATTGGACTCGGCCTCCTTCCATTACGCCGCAGCCATAATGATCACAGCGCAAGCAGCGGCCACATTCTTGCTGGGCTTCTTCAAGGCTCATCTCAACTTCAACAGCATCGAAGTCGTGTTTACGTTCATAAGCAGGACGTTCAACAATGTTTACGCGACCGCAGGCAGTGCGATTGTTGGGCTTAGGTGCGGGAGCGGTTGCGCCGCAATCAAGCTTATGATCAAAGCCCAGATAATCATCAATATTGTGTGCAGCAACTTTGCCAGCACTAATAGCAACGATTACGGTCTTAGGACCAACCTGACAGTCGCCACCAACGAATACATTGTCGGGACCATGAAGAGACTTCAGGTATTCGTCTGCCTGGAAGTAGGTACGATCAGCTTCCATGCCGAACTGTTCGAATGGAGCAGATTCGATGGACTGGCCAACTGCGATAAGAATAATGTCAGCCTCAATGCGATGCAGTGGCTTATTGGCTTTCTGTGGGGTAGGACGACCACCCTTAACAGGACCAATCATTTGAGGCTGAGTATACAGTGCAGTGCAGTGACCATCTTCTACTTCAATGTGGTCAGGTGCTTGAAGAACGCACATCTCTACGCCTTCTTGCATAGCTGAATCAATTTCAGCACGCAGTGCGGTCATATCTTCAATACGACGACGATAGGCAACCGTTACGCTTTCGGCTCCAGCACGAACACTGGTGCGAGCGCAGTCCATAGCAACGTTGCCGCCGCCAATAACGACTACCTTCTTGCCCGTGAAGTCGGGGTAATTGTTTTCACCAATTTCGGTAAGCAAATCAACAGCACTCATTACACCTTCAGCATCAGAGCCTTCCATGCGCAAAACTTTGCCACCTTGAGCACCGATTGCCACATAGCACGCGTCGTAATCTTTGGAGATTTGTGCCATGGTCTTGGTGTCGATGTCGCTTTCGTAATGGACGGTAATGTTTCCTGCGGAAAGAATGGCGCGAATGTCTTCTTCCAAACGTTCGCGAGGGAAGCGATAGGCTGGAATGCCATAGCGCATCATGCCGCCAAGGTGCTTGCGGCGTTCGAAAACGTGAACTTCGTGTCCCATCAGGGCACTAAAGTATGCGCACGTTAAACCAGAGGGGCCACCACCAATAATGGCAATCTTTTTTCCTGTGGGTTCTGCTGGCTTAGGGGTTTGAACCTTGTCAGCAGGCATATTGTCTACGGCGAACTTCTTGATGCCGCGAATGTTGATTGGTGCATCAAGTAAGGTACGACGACAACGATCTTCGCAAGGGTGTTCGCAGACGAAAGCGCATGCAGTAGGGAAGGGGTTGTCTTTGCGAATCATGTTGATTGCGCCAGCGTAGTCACCTTCACCTACAAGAGCAATGTAGGCTGGGACGTTAACGTGGGCAGGACACATGGTTTCACAAGGAACAGTTTGCGTTACGCCTTCCTGGCAGGTGTAGTTGGTTACATGGCTTTCGTATTCAGCAGCGAAGGTGTCCATGCCCTTCAGGAATACATCGGCAGCATGCCAGCCAATAGCGCAATCGGCAGTATCGCGAATAACCGTTGCCTTCTTACGCATAGTTTTTAGCAAGTCGGGCGTGCCTTCAAAAGCAAGCACTGCTTCAAGCATTCCTTCAAGTTGAGGAATGCCTTCACGGCATGGAGTGCACTTTCCGCACGTTTGACAACCGCTTGCTTGTAATAAAGACAGCTGCATAGCAACGGGGCACATTCCAGGGGGTGTTGCTTCAATACGGCGAGCGAACTCTTGCATGTAAGCTTTTTGCAAGGCATCGTCGTGAGCGACAGGTGCCACGGATAGTTTGCTCATCCAATCCTCCTAACATGTGAACGATAAGTTGTAGCTATCACTTGGGGCTCAGTGCTACAAAAAGGGCTTATCTGTGTACTTACGAAAATCGCATACGCGAAAAGCCTGCCCTTAATTGTATAAAACGAGGCATTCTGCTAGACAAATTAATATATGCAAATTAACAGGGGTTTTATTGACTCTGTTGAAAAATATTCATCGGAGATCTTCTCGGGCGGACGGATTGAAATTTCAGGCAAACGGCAGGCATTACGCCGAGAAATAGATTGATAAGGCATCGGAATATATACCAAGCGGGAACAACGCAAATGCGAGGGATACGCAATGACGACGGGCGCTGATGGTAGGGGCTGGCGATAGAAGCGACCCTTTCGAAAACTTCAGAAAGACCCAGAAGGGAAAGACCCAGAAAGTTTCTGGAAGAATCAGAAGTATCTAGTCAAGACATCTAGATCTAGGTAAGACATCTAAGCAAGACCAGAAAGTTCGAGAATCTCCGAAAATTCCCCGAACTAAGCGGAACTAGAACGCGTTCAAAATTTGCTATGGGTCAACGGATGAAATTTGGGGGTAGGCGGTGGGCAAAAAATAGGAAATGTCCCAAAATATTCACGAAATTTGTGCTCCTATTCAGAAAAAAATGTAATTTTCCCAAAAAAATAGACAAACCCGAATTACTGACCATCCCAACAGACCTTTGTGATAGCCATACTAGAAAGGTGATGAAAATAGCCCGACTGCACCACAGGTAAGCAAAACGCTTTTCGCTGCAGCGCAGAGCGGGTTCCATCGTTAATAACAATGGAAGGAGAAAGTCTGTATGTCCACTACAGATAAACTCAATGGCTTCGGCCCTCTCGCAGGCGTTAAAGTCGTAGAGCTTTGCGAATGGGTAGCAGCTCCTGCTGCAGTACGCTGTCTTTCTGAAATGGGTGCAACCGTCATCAAGACCGAACCTCTTCATGGCGATGCTCAGCGTACCCAGGGTCCTGGCTTTGGTTGCGAAAAGAACGATTTCGAAGATCCTACCTTCGACCTTAACAACACCAACAAGGACTTGGTAGCTATTAACCTCAAGAACGAAGACGGCATGAAGTTCATGAAGAAGCTTCTTGCAGACGCTGACGTTTTTGTTGTTAACCTGCGTGACAAGGCTTTGAAGAAGCTTGGTCTTGACTATGAAACCATTCACGAAGAGTTCCCAACGCTTATTTGGGCTCAGATGCGTGGTTACGGCGAGTATGGTCCTGAAAAGGACTCCCCTGGATACGACGCAGTATGCTGGGCAGCTCGTGGTGGCGTAGCTAACGTTTTCCGCGAGAAGGGTCAGTCTCCTGCTATCGCTCCTCAGGCATTCGGCGACAACAACGCTGCTTGCATGTTGGCTGGCGGTATTTGCGCAGCTTTGTTCAACCGTACTCGTACCGGTAAGGGCGAAAAGGTTGTAACCAACCTCTATGCTGCTGCAATCTTTGCATCTGACATTGGCATTTGTGCTCAGCAGTTCGGCGCTGACTATCCTAAGTCTCGTACCAACGTTCCAAATCCTTTCAACAATACCTATCGTACTTCTGACGACAAGTGGATTTACATCTGCATGCCTCAGTACGATAAGTACTATGAAATGATGATGAAGATCTTCGGTCGCGAAGACCAGATCGACAACATTGACACCAAGGACCTCACCCACTTGAAGGCTTCTGGTAAGAACAAGGAAGTTATCGGTTGGCTTGAAGAAGCATTTGCTAAGCAGCCTTTCGATTACTGGATGGAACAGTTCCGTATTCATCAGGTACCTGCTCAGAAGCTCTTCCGCTTCCCTGACATCCTTCGCGACGAAGAAGCTTACGTAAACGACGCTCTTCGTTATGTTGAATATGACGAGTATGGCAAGCATGCTCTGCCAATGACCCCTCTCCGCTTCGGTTCCGCTGGCGATCCTCCTGTTATCCTTGCTAAGCCTGTTGGCTACCACACCGAGGAAATCATGAAGAAGTACGGCTACACCGACGAAGAGATTTATAAGATCGAAAAAGAAGGCGGCGTAGGCATCTATCACGGTGAACCTATTCCTGACACCATCTTTAAGTCTCAGCGTCAGGAAGCTGGCGAAGCTCCTTGCACTTGGGAGAACTAAAACTAGCAAACAGGACGCAAAATAGAAGCAATTCTGTTGCAACTTTCGAGGCACGCTACGGCGTGCCTCTTTTTTCGTTTCGGCATCGATTTGCGTCGGGTTAAGAAAGTGTATGGGAGCATGCTTTTCGGCAGGCAAGAAAGCATGTTCTTGAGGCTTAGACACTAAGAAGTGTGTGAGTAAAAGAAGAACGCAATAGTGCAAGCTGAAACATGCAAAAGAGTGGAAGATGGTGCAAAACGGTATAAAACAGTGTAAAAAGGTGTAAAGTGCCAGAATATGTGCACTTTATGAATAAGCACTTGTTACTATTGCGTTAAATGCTCAGATATATAGAATAAATTATTGCGCTTAGGGCGCAACCAGATAGTGCGGGGTGGAGCAGTCTGGTAGCTCGCCGGGCTCATAACCCGGAGGTCGTTGGTTCAAATCCAGCCCCCGCGACCAAATGTTTCAGCAGGTCAATCGGTGTTTCGGTTGGCCTGCTTTTTTGTTTTCATCTCAAAGGGGAAATAACTGAGACATTAACTAGCATCCACATTCTTACTTCACATGTTCTTTAAGCCAATCGCAAATAAGATCAGCGATTTGACGGCTGTTGCTTTCCATCATAAGCGCATGAGTATTACCATATATTCCTCTGTCAGGCAGGTACATCCATTCGGTATCGCAACCAGATGCCTTTAAGTGTTCATATAAGTGTCTCATGCTGCCTTCGTAGGCGTATTGGCCAGGCCAGTAGTAACCATCTATTTTGTATTTGTCTTCCAGAAAGTCTCCGTAAACAAACAAAATAGGAATGCCCTCTAGGGCTGAAACGTCACGGTCATTTGGATCAAGGGTTGAGGAGCTTTCCAAAAGCACAATGCCGCGAATATTTTCTGGACAAGTTAGTGCCGCTTCTAAAGCGAATAAACCTCCCTGACTATGCGCCAGAATAATACAGCCATCAGTCAAACTTTTAAAATAATCGTTGTATGCCGCTTGCACCATTTCGTTGGAAGTGGTCCAGCGTGGCACTTGTTGCTTCATGAATTGATCGTATTTGGAGCAATCAAACCTGCTTCCTTCAAATGGAACACCAGGTTTAGGTCCTAAGCGATAAGTGGTCCATCGTTCGTCGTAGCTCATAAACATAGGTTCACCATCGTTGATTTCGGGGAATTGCGCCCATGAAGAACGACCGCGTTCAACACCGTCAGAAACATTTACGTTAAAACCGTTTTGTAAAAACATGAAAGACCAACCAGGGCCACCATCTTGAGTTGATTCCCATAAGGCCCCGCTTGCCCCTCCGCCATGCACCATACATATCGGATACGGGAGTACGGGGTTAGCAAGGCGGGTATACAGCACGTACATCTGACCTGCCTGAAAATCTCCATTGGGGTCATAATCAACTGGAGGTCCACCAGGCCAAAGCGAAATTCGCTTCATATCGCTACCTTCGATGGTTACCTTTTTACCGCCAATGTGATAACTGCCATGAGCAATAATTTCAACAGGTGTATTGGAGCTACTCATCAATGTGCCTTTCTCGTACTCTATCGATTTTAGAGCAACGTATTCTTTCTTTAACCAATACATTGAAAGGACAGCTAACTATTTTCGAAATGGAAATAGTTAGCTGTGTGGGTTTAAGATTATTAATTTGTTTGCTTTTGATTTTAGCCAACTGGCTTCATGCGCTTATTCTGCCGCTGGTTCACTTTCACTATAGTCGTGCTTGTCGCGGCCCCATTCTTTATTGAGAAAAGAATGAAGGGCGGCATACCCAATACCAATTAGAGAAACTGAAACCACCAAAGCAGGCGAAATATAAAACAAAGGTTTCTTTTTCATGAGAGTTCCTTCCTGTATTAAAGTTGGTAAATGAACGGGCGCGTATTGAGGGTGTCTAGCTAGCAAAATTGATTCACCAACTAGAAGTGAATGAACTTCCTTCCTTCAGCAAGCGCTTTGATTACATCGCACATGCGTGTTGACATAACGCCAGATGACCAGCCCCAAATAAGCCCTACCACAATTGCCATTTGAAGCTTGTTAGAAACTTCAACCATTGCAGTGTTGCGCATGACGAACCTTGTGCGGTTTCCAGGAAGTTCTTCGAGGAAGAAGCCCCACGTCCAAGCGTATTCTTTGCAACCATGAGGAAGCCAAGCTACTGCACCTTGTTGCTTTGGTGGACGGCGCGTATCGGAACATCCAACAATATATTTTCCGGGTTCGTGAAGCATAATTTCGTGGCCAACACCCTGGTCTCCGTAAAATACCCAGTCGCCAACTTTGGTGTCTTGCCAGCGATCTACAATTTTGTAAGTGTTGTAAATGCGGAATGCGGCAAGATGTTCGAAAGTTTGGAAGCTATAGAAGCCTGCTTTGTTTTGGCCAAGCTGGTTAATATAGGGCCAAACCTTCTCGGGCGGTGCATCAATTTCGCATGCCATGGTAGTGAGTATGACATCTTCGTCAGGCAGCAAGTCGTCACCGGGATATGCCCCTCGTGGAGGTTGCTTTTCTGGACTTATTGCATATTTCTTTTTGTACTGTCCTAATGCGGAAAGAACAGCTGCGGGAGCTCCCACTCCAGCCAGAGCGGCTAATTTGCCATCAAGAATAAGTTTCATAGTAGGCCCCCTTCTATTAGAAATTATTACCAATCGCAAATTGATGCATTGCGTATGGCATGTTCAAGATCAACTTTGAACATGTTCATTTTCGCGCAGAGCTTCTTCCGAAGGTAAGAATTGATAGACTGTAAGCGTCGAAACAAATTGACAAATTAGGTATAAAGTCAAGTACTGCTGACTAGGTGTATTTGTTGAAAGTTGGTGATTCGGGTGAAGCAAGACGACAAAACTTTTTCAATGCGCCTTCGTATACTTAAAAGCGTCGATAGGCCTTTAGAAACTATTACGGTAAACGAAATTTGTGAAAAGGCGGGCATTTCAAGACAGACGTTTTATAACCACTTCGAAAGCAAGCACATGCTTCGTTCGTGGTGGTCAGAATGCTGCGAACAACGATCTTTAGACAGGATTGGCATAGATTTAAGTTGGGAAGAAGGGTCTATCCGTTATGCCCGGCTTATGCTTTCTCCGGGTAGTTTTATATTTAAATCTGCTTCGAGCAATCGAGCTGAATCGGAACCTTATGAGCGTATTTTGGTGGAAAGAAGAATTGACGCGCTCTATAACGCATGCTCGTGTCGAAATATTGAGATTACTCCCGATCTGGAATACGCCATTCATTACTATGCGCAAGGTCTTCGCTTATGCGGCAACGAAATAAGTGCCTTGGGTGCGAACGCCTTTACGGGGATAAACGAAATAAGTAAACGTTTCGTGCTAATTGTGCCTGCAATTCTTTATGATGCGCTGCAACTTCCTCGGTTTAAAAAACGTACCCAGTTGGAAAACTATGCACTCATTGATTCGATCGCTTGGAAAGTTCTCAACGAAGTTAGCCGTGATAATTTGATGCCGTTGTCGTAGTGGCTGAAACTATAAGTGGTGCCTTCATTGTGGAAGATAGCTATCTAGTGGGTTAGCGCTATTCCGCCCACTATCGGCTTCATTACAACTGGACAGCACCGACGCATAGGGGTGACACTGTCGCCGGAGCGCGACACTGTCGCGACAGGTTGGTGTCGCTGTCGCCCTTTGTATCAGATTGTATAATTGTTGGTAAAATTAACTCATTGACCTTGATGGTAGCTGCCTGAGCAGCACCTAAAAGAAAACCACTACTGAGATTTTCTTTTGACTTTATAGTGTGTCGCTTATTATTATTGCTGTAACGCGACACTGTCGCGACAGGTTTGCGACACTGTCGCTCCCCGTATTTGACACGCTTTTGAAAGTTTAGTCATTTCCAAAAGATAAATCTGCAAATCACTAATGGATCGAGAACCAAATGGACGCAAAAGAATTAAAATTGCATCTAGAATCGGGCGAAGGACTTATGACCGAGTTCAAACGCTGTGGTGGAGTTCCGTCTGATGACACCTATCAAACAATTTGTTCTTTTGCCAACCGCCAAGGAGGAAACATTTTTCTTGGCGTAAACGATGATGGAACTATTTCGGGCGTCCCAAAAAATGCGGCGAAAGATATTCAGCGATCTATTGTAAACATGGTAAGCAATCCAAAAGTTTTCAATGTGGCACCAGTTTTGGAAACTGAGGTAATACAGATCGAAGACTCTTTCGTGATAAGAGTTTGGATCCCAGTAGGACCTGCTGTCTATTCTTATAAAGGAGTTACCTATGACCGTATAGCTGATACAGATGTCAAGGTAGTTGGCATTGAGCAGATGTCACTTCTGTATCTTCGTAAGCAAAATGAATATTCGGAACGTCGAGTATATAAATATGTTGAAATAGGCGACTTCAGGAAAGAAGTAATAAACAAAGCCAGAAAACTTGCCTTAAATAGAACCCCTAATCATCCTTGGGGTTCAATGAATGACGAAGAGCTTCTAAGAAGCGCAAAGCTGTATACCAAAAACCGCCAAACGGGTGAAGAAGGCTATACGCTTGCTGCAGTATTGTTGTTTGGATCAGATGATGTTATTTCTGACGTGTGCCCAGCTTATAGAACAGAAGGAATTCTTAGAAAAGAAAATCTTGATAGATACGACGACAGAATAATAATCAAAACGAATCTTATTGAAGCCTATGAACAGCTAATCGAATTTACTACGCGATATGTTCCAGAACGTTTTACCTTGGAAGAAAATCAAAGAATAAATGCGCGAGACATAATAGTTCGCGAACTGGTTTCAAATCTAATGATCCATCGCGAATTCATTAGTCCTTTTCCAGCTAAGTTGATAATTGGGAAAGAGGATATTAGGACAGAAAATGCAAGCAGAGCTATTTATGAAGGCAGGCTAACTCTGTCAGATTTTAATCCCGTTTCGAAAAACCCCAACATCGCAGGTGTGTTTTCTCAAATTGGATTTGCTGAAGAGCTTGGTAGTGGAATGAGAAACCTTCAAAAGTATTCCCGCGCTTATAGTGGTAAGCCAGTGATTTTAGAAGATGGGGATGTATTTCGTGCGACAGTTCCAATAACTCCTCTGTCTGCATCAAGGGGAATGGACGGAATAAAGAAAGCCGCAGAGATAGTTGCCCTACGTGACGGAAAGATATCATCGGCAAATCTAGCAGAGTACTTAGGAGTTTCGACAAGAACTGCTCAAAGGCATATCAAGAAACTCTTGGAAATAGGCTTTATTAAGGGCGGTACAGAAAAGAACAAGCATTCTTATCAATTAACTGAATAAATAGTTAACAGTGATAGGAAGGTCAAAATATTGTTGGGGTTATCTATCTGCGATATGAAAATGCAGAAAAATAGAAACAGAGTAAGCGATGCGATTAATTTCTCTAAGAAATAGACGATCATTAGCGCGACACTGTCGCGACAGGTCGGTGTCGCTGTCGCCTTTTTGCGTCAAACAAAGGCATTACAGAATCCATCAGGGTTTTTAATTTAGAGGAAATGGTTAAGCAATCCGATAGATACCACAACGACACTAATCGGACACTAAGAGGATACAAAACAGATACCCGTATGACATCAAGAAATAATCGAATAGTTTTTGCTCTGTAACACATGCTTCAGAAAATAAAAGCACCCACTGGTACCGTCGAGAAGAAAGGAAACTGATCATGGGTGCGGCTGATTTTATGCAGAAAAAGCGGCGTGCTGTGTCAGTGAACATTTTTAAGCACGCATCGACACACACTTCAATAGGCATTTTGGCAAAGCAGTATACGGCAACGGTTTTCTTTGTAATAGTTACAATATGCGCAGGTTTTTTCTGCTCACCCCAAAACGCATATGCGGATAGTTCAAATCCAACCGTTGCGGTGGTTAATTTTCAACCTTCATGGGGAGATGTAGATGCAAATGTCCAGCAAATGAAAGCTTACCTTGCTCAGGCTGATGAACAAGATGCTGATATTGTTCTTTTCCCGGAAATGTGCATAACAGGATACGTGTCAACTGATGATTTATCTTCTCCTGAAGCTAAAATGGCCGTTGATAATGCAGAAAGTGCTGATGGTCCTGTTGCTACAGAAGTATCTCAACTTGCTCAAAAGTATGACATGTGGGTTGTATATGGGAATACGGAATTAATTTCTGGCGATGAATCCCATGCCTATAATTCGGCGTTTGCTTGCTCTCCGGACGGAGTAGTTTCGACGTACCAAAAAATTCACCCAGTTGAAGGGGCGTGGTGCGCACCGGGCGCAAATCCTATGATTCTTTCAACAGAATGGGGCAAGATTGGTGTAAACATTTGCTATGACACGTATGCGGTTCCAGAACTGGAACGCTACTATGCTGCACAAGGATGCAAGATGATTTTAAACCCTACGGCAACTTCAAGGGGCTTTGATGCCAAAACAGGGGATTCAACAGTATGGCAAAAATATTTCACTGATCGCATTGATAATATTGCCATACGAGATGGCATATATGTAGCAAGTTCTAACTTAACTGGCTATGATGGATCCCATTACACCTTCCCAGGAGGAAGCAGTGTAATAGGGCCTTCTGGGTCAAGTGGGACTGAGAATTTCCAAAAATGCTACGTCGGTTCACCTTCTGAAGACAACGCAGGCATATATGTGGGAACAGTCGATTTTTCTTTAGCGACAGCGACAGATATTTTGCAAAGCGAAAACTTTAAACCCAATCTTTATACCCAATGGTATAACGATTTAGCCAACGATGGCGCAGCAGATGAATATACCTCTCCAAGTGCTGGTTCAGCAAAAGTTGCAACGGTTAACTTTCAGCCGACATTTGGAAATAAAGAGGCAAATTTTGAATCGATGAAAAATTACATAGAAGAAGCTGCAGCTAATGGTGTGAACATTTTGGTTTTCCCGGAAATGGCCTTAACGGGCTATGCGGCAACTTCTAATGAAGGAGACGCCAATGGACAAGCGGTGGTAGATATTGCTGAACCTGCTGATGGCAAGTACGCAACTGCCATTGCCGAATTGGCTAAACAGTATGATATGTATATTGTGTTTGGTACTGCTGAGCCTATTTCGGGCGATACAGCCCATGCCTACAATTCAGTGTTTGTAGCCAGTCCTAATGCTTCCGTGCAGTCATATCGTAAAATTGCTCCCGTTGAAGGTCCTTGGTGTACTGCTGGCGAAGATCCACTTATTGTTGATACGCCTTATGGCGCTATGGGTATTTCTATTTGCAAGGATACCTATGGCTATCCTGAATTGGCGCGTTATTACATGGCTAAAGGTTGTACTTACCTGATTAATCCAACAGCTAGAACAGGCACTGATGCGGGATGGGAAAACCTTTATACCAATGCGTTAGAAAATTTGGCAGATCAAGACAAAATGATTGTTATTTCGGCTGATTTGTGTGGCGCGGATTTGGATGCTCCTGCTGAACAAGCTTCGTGGGGGTCTTACTCTGGTGGTAGTGGAATTTGCGCTCCGCTAAACAGCGCTGAAAACGGCTCCTACGTTACCACATGGGGCAGTTTTAAGTCTGACCCTTCAAATACAGGAATGGTCACAGCGGAAATTTCGTTTGACAAGTTATGGCTTGGTAACGGAGATGCTGTAACTGGATTTAATCCTTCTCTTTATGCCGAAATGTATTCTGGGGCAACTTTCACTAATCCTTCCGTAACGATACCTACTGAAAGTGAAAACCCAGGCGAAGGCAGCAATCCAAACGATGATAACAAAGATACTAATAACACCGATTCTAATAAGGATAACAACTCTAATACCACAACAGAAGCTTCCGATAATTCCGGTGAAGACAAGGACGGGTCTAAAACGGAAACTCAACCCGCATCAGATGATTCTGAGAATAAAACAAGTACGCTTCCGATAACTGGCGACAATAATCTGCTTATTCCAATTGCTGCAATTACAGTTATTGCGGCAGGTGGTGCTACAACAGTAGGAGTCATGTATTATCGCAAAAAGAGAAATGAGGGCTACCGAAATAACCGTGTTGCATAAAACAATTGAAACCAACATGGCAATAAACGTATAAGTCCGAAAACAATACGGAGAAGCGTAAGAACGGCAAACGAGGGTCATACTAGGACATGGAACTTCGAACCATTTTCCTATAACCCTCAAGCAACAAAAATAAGCAGCAGTTTGAGAAATCAAGCTGCTGCTTATTAGAGTTTTAGGGGCAAAGTCATTTTGCTTGCTGCGGACTAAAATCCAAGAAGCTTCTTATAAATTTTTTCATCAGAATCCAGAAATACGTTAAACACAACAGTCGGAACAGTGCTGTGTGAACCGTTGGACTCCGAATCATTTGATTCGCTTGCTGCTTCATGCTGATCTAGCCATTCACGCACCGCACCAACGGCAACTTCGGCGGCTTCTTCAGCGGGGAAGCCGAATACTCCTGTACTAATACAGCAAAATGCAATGGACTTATCGCCCGCTGCAACGGCGGCATCTAAACAGCTCCGATAGCTTGATGCAAGTTGTTCTTTAAGTTCATCGTTGACTTCGCCATTCGCAATAGGGCCTACGGTATGAATGACATGTTTAGCAGGTAAGTTGTAGGCGGGAGTTACTTTCGCTTGCCCTGTGGGTTCTTCGCATCCCTGCTCAATCATAATCCGCGCACATTCGTAGCGAAGTTGTATACCTGCAAAAGTGTGAATAGCGTTGTCAATGCAGTAGTGAAGGGGAGCCCAACATCCCGTCATGCCAGAATTTGCAGCGTTTACTATGGCGTCGGTTGCAAGAGTGGTAATGTCACCTTTCCAGAAGCGAAGTCGTGAATCAAGTGGTGAAACGTCGGTATCTTCTACATCGGTAATGCCCGCTTCTTTAATAAGGCCCTGCAGTAATTCATCTTGCGCGGCAAGTAAATCTTTATCTGCACGCCACGGTTCACGGACATTTACCAACGCGCGGAACGCCAGCCAAAGCTGTGTGGTGCTTGCGGAATCAAGATGGTCTCGATCAGGAACAATATCGAGCAGCGCCTGGGTGATATAGCCGCCGTTATCAAGACGCTCTTTCATAAGGCGTTTTACTAAATAAAGGCAAAGAGCATGCTTGCGCGATTCATCCATGATCGATCCTTTCGAAGAGTTTTGTTTATTGTATGTGCCTAACATGCTGTTGAAGGCGACATTTCTGCCGAAATTCAATCGTGCCCATATTCGGCGATCTGGGGATCAGTAATCTAAAATGCGAGTAAAATAGTAACAATTAAGAGACAGAAGTCAGAAGTCGGACAAAAATCTTATGAATTGTCGGATAAAGAGCCTAGGTTTATAAAAATTCGACTGCGTATAGCAAGTGATCGCAATATATAACGACCATCTGCAAAAGTGCGCATTTGAGGTGGCGATACCTATGGCAACAAAACGACAAGGAAAACCATCAAAGGTAGTTGCAATGTCGCTCGCGCTGTTACTTTCAAGTCAAGCTGTGGTGCCTTATGCATATGCCTCTGAGCAAGAACAAGGAAGCGATCAGATTGAGCCAGCGGCGCTTTCGGCGGCTTCTGAAAAGACTGCTTCCGAAAAGTCAGCTGTAGACGAAACAACCTATGCCGCTGATGCAGAGTCGGTAAGCACTGAATCGGCTAATGCTAAATCATCAAGCATGGAATCGGCGGGTGCAGAGTCGGCGGACAAGTCTATCCCCGAAACGGCAAAGATTAGCGAAACCCCTGCAAGTTCTGATACTAGCGAAGCGACCGATACTGCTGCGGCATCTAGCGCTTCCGCAGAACCTAAAGTAACCGCAGTATCTGAAGAAAACTCGACCTCTGGAGTAGATGCAGCATCCAGCGCGTCTACAGCACCCAAAGCATTCTCGACATTCAGTGCACCTGCGGCATCCACGACGTCAGATACCACTGCTGCAGCCGAATCTGATGCTGACGCAAGCGACGATGAGCTCGCTTCGTTCGTAACCCCTCCAAAGTTGGCAACGATCGACAACCGTGAGCACTACATCACCATCAATTTGTTCGACTATCCTGATGGCGACGATAGAAGCGGCGTAAACCACTACACGGACTATTATTTTCGCAATCCTCTGCGCTTTAATCATTGGATGAGTAACTACACTGGCGGAAAAGTAGTTCAGGGTATTGTAAAGGCACGTTTAGGTGAAGATGGCTATCCAATTCTAAATTCCAGTGACGAACGCAGCATGGCGTACTTGTTTGATCCGAATAAGGAAGAAGAAGGTAAGAAGATATATGCCGATCTTTCTCATCTGCTCTCGGAAAGTGAAGATGGGACTATTTCCTTTAATAGCGACAAGCATTATGCCTGGTATCCCTTACAAACTGGCGGTGGCGATTTTATAGTTTACGATGGCACGTATACGGTAAGAGGGGAAAGTGGAACTCAGATTCCTGTAGGCTTTGTTCCTTTTAACTCTTACGATGAAAACAATCAGATTATTTCACCAGATGGACCTTTTGATCATCATTTCGGACTCACGCTAAGCACTAATTTCAAAATGCCAAAAGATGCTGTGTTTAATGACAAAGATATGGTGTTCGATTTTACCGGCGATGACGATGTCTGGGTGTTTATTGATGGTGTTTTGGTACTCGATATGGGCGGTGTTCATGGTAAGCGATCAGGCGCAATTAACTTTAAAACAGGCGAAGTAACTGTTGATAATGTAGCGTCCTCTGTTCCTGGCAGACCCGCTTCTATCGACACAATTGGACCAGTCTCTACGATTGCTGACATTTTTTCAAAGCAGGGTTTAACCTTCGACAATTCAGAAAATTCGAAACATTCACTTTCGCTATTTTATGTTGAACGTGGAGGACACGAATCGAATCTGAGCATGAAATTTAATCTGCCAACAGTTGCCGAGCATGAACCAGATCCCGATCCTTTACCAGATCCGAACACTGATCCCGACCCTGACCCAACTACGGACCCCGATCCTGCGCCAGATCCAAATACTGATCCTGATCCGCAACTAACCCCCGACCCTGACCCCGTGCCTAGTCCCGATCCGAATCCTGGTAACAATACAAGCACAGCAACAGTAACTGAAACACAAAATAATCAGGTGAAGGCAAAGCAGACTTCTTCTGAGAGCAATAAGGAAAAGGCCTTGCCAAAAACGGCCGACATCAGCAATTTTGGCGTCCTTGCAGGACTTGGCGCTTTGGCTATACTGGGCGGATTTGGAGTGTATGTTGCACGAAAGAAGTTAGGAAGAAAATAACGGCCAGTAAATAAAAAGAGCTTAATTACTGTTAAATATCGGTCACTGCATATTGGTTACTGCTTGATAACTCTGCTATCGGTCAAGCCAATACTGGTTATCGGCTGGGCCTATAACCAGTATTTAGATTTACGAATTATCACCTTTGTTCAAAACCAGGTAGGATTAATAGCCGTCACATCACGTGGCGGTTATTTTTTTGAAGCGCCGAAAGGAGGACTTGTGAGCTGTTTAGCAAAAGAGCTATTGCGAAGCTGCAATAGTTTCAATGAACGAATGCGAATGCATCGAATGCGCAAGTCGGGCGCTTGTTCTTTGAGGTAAGTTTGTTCTAGGGCCGTCTCTTTAGAGTCGTATCAAATAAAATCGCCAACGACAAACTTCACTGTTCGCTGTGGTTTAACTCGGCAGAGCTGCTAGATAGTATGCAGCATCTGGTTGCAGCGAGATTCTTATTCCAAAAAAACTTTAGGTACAGCACGTGCAAACGTAGCGGTTTTAGTAGTAGTCGCACGCACGTTAATTATGAAAGGAAAAATCAATGACGAAGGTAATCCCCCAAAAACTTCTTGCCATTGTTGCAGTAGCAGTAGCGTTATGCGCAGCACTTGCGCTTACAGGATGTAGTGGCGGTACAACCGATTCTGCTTCTGAGGATTCTAGCGACAAGACCATTAAGGTAGCCGCAGTACCTACCCCTCATGCAGAAATATTGAATGATGTAGTTAAGCCACTCCTGGAGGAAGAGGGTTACACCCTAGAGGTAACCGAATTCACCGACTACGTTCAGCCTAATACAGCAACCGAAGATGGCGAGGTGGATGCAAATTACTTCCAGCATGGTCCTTACTTGGAGAATTTCAATTCCGAGCGTGGCACTCATTTGGTAAGCGTAACATCTGTTCACTACGAGCCTTTAGCAATCTATCCTGGCAAGGTAACCTCTTTGGATAATCTTGAGTCTGGTGCAACGGTTGCTGTTCCAAATGACCCAACTAACGAAGCGCGCGCCTTGCTTCTTCTTCAGCAAGAAGGTCTTATTACCCTGACTGAAGGTGTAGGCGTTAATGCAACTATCAACGATATCGTGGACAATCCTTTGGATCTTCAAATTGAAGAACTTGAGGCAGCAGTTGTTCCAACCGTATTGGCTGACGTAGATATAGCGTGCATCAATGCTAACTATGCCATCGAGGCTGGTCTTACCGTAAACGATGACGCTCTGGCAGTAGAAAGCGCTGATGGTGATGCAGCTCAGACCTATGCAAACCTGTTGGTTGTTAAAGAAGGCAACGAAAACAACGAAGGTATTCAAGCTTTGGCAAAAGCTTTGAATTCCGATGAGGTCCGCGATTACATCAACGATAACTACGAAGGTTCAGTGCTTCCTGTCTTCTAGTAGACGAACAAAGATCATAAAGAAGGTCGTCCGTTGGGCGGCCTTCTTTAGCGTAGAATAGGCAAGAAACATATCTCGCATTTCGATTCCGAAATGCCGTGCGATAGAGGAGGAAATAGACAATGATCAATGTTGATGAGTTAAGAAGCGCTCCTGTTGCTATTTTGGGCGGCGGCGCTGTTGGTAAAACATGTGGTGCTGACTGCGCATTAGCAGGTCAGGAAGTCCGCATTTGCGACCTGGATCCATTCTTTGAAAAGACGCTAGGTACCGTTTTGAAAACAGGCATTACCTTGCAGGATAAGGCACCAGGAACTCAGACCAAGTATGGTTTTCGCCGTATGGGTAAGGGTGAATTTGCGCTGGCAACGAATTCTGTTGCAGAGTGCGTAAAGGGCGCAAAACTTATCATTGTTGGCATTCCTTCGGTGGCTCACGAAATATTCTTCAAGGAATTAATTCCTCATTTAGAAGATGGTCAGATTATTCACATCATTCCTGACAATTACGGTTCTCTGAAATTGCGCAAAATGATGCGTGAAGCTGGCTGCACCAAGAATGTCATTATTGGTGGTTGGTCATCTGCTCCTTATGGTACGCGCGTAGATACTGAAGGGGGCGTAATGAAGCCTACCTGCAGTTTGGTTTATCGCGCCATTACGTTGCGCGGTGCTGCTCTTCCTGCAAAGGATACGGAAGATTTCGTAGAAAGCTCTAAGGCTCTTGGCTGCTTTGATGCCATCACCCAAGGCGATGGTGCTGTTTGCGGCGATACCGTTTTGGACATTGGTTTTTCTAACGTAAACCCTGTAATCCATGTACCAGGTACGGTTTTGGGTGTTTCTACGATGGAAAACTTCAGCACGGTTCTAGGTAAGAACATTCACGACTACAGCATTTATTCTCATTCTTTCTGTCCTTCCATTAGTGAAGTTCAGTATCAGTTCTACAACGAAGAAATTGCCCTGGCTGAGGCAATTGGTGTAGGCATTCAGCCTTTCAAGAAGGAAGTATTCTTCCAGCGCACGAGTGTTTTGGGTGAAGAATATATGGGTGAAGGCTGCATTGTTCCTTTCGAAGAAGAATGGGAAGTAGGATACGCAACGGGTCCTTTCACTATCAAAAATCGCTACGTAACCGAAGATGTTCCTGTAGGCTGCCATGTCTATCATGAACTGGGCAAAAAGTTTGGTGTTCCAACACCTGTAATTGATGCCATGATCGTTCTTGGTGGCGTAATGAATAAGACCGACTACATGGCAACAGGTCTAACTTTGGAAGATTTGGGCATTGCTCATTTGGACAAGGATCAACTGCTTGCATATTTGCATGAAGGCGAATACGTAGAGGCTTAACATTTCTTAAGGTTGAAGCCATTCGATCTTTTCGAAGAGTTTCAAATCGGCTGGCAAGTTAAATTTCTCTGTTGAATTGTTTGAGTTTTGATTAGTGGTTGGGACTGTTGCAAAAAGGTTCCAGCCACTTTGCTTTAGGGAGCGGAATAACTATAAGGAACAAAAAGGAGTTGTTCATGTCGGTATCTTGGAAAGGCGCATATGGCGCTATTACAAATGAAGCTGCGCGCCGTGGGATTTTTGAACTTCCCCCTCGTTATACCAGCGGTCAAGCGCTAGGCATTATTGCGGTTGATCTGGATTACCCCAAGGTTCCTGGCAATGTAGTAAATGCTACGACCTATGATTTTCCTGTTTTGTATGAAATGGTTTCGTTCGAAATTGAGCAGCTCTTTGCGGGGGATCCTAACATTAAAGAACAGGTAATAGCGGCTGCGAAAAAGCTTGAAGCCGAAGGTGTTCGCGCCATTATAGGCGCCTGTGGATATTTTGCTCATTTTCAAAAAGATGTTGCTGCTGCGGTAGGCGTGCCTGTGTTCATGTCGAGCTTGTGCCAGCTGGCTACTATTAAAACGTGGCTTCCTTCTGATAGGAAAATTGCAGTGTTTGCTGCTGATGGTGCGAGCATTAATGATGAATTCCTCGCAAATGTTAATACCACTACCGAACAAATTGTGGTGGTCAATGTGGGCGATATGGAAAGCTTTGCGCCTATTCGTTGGGGCAAGGGTCCCTTAAATAATGGCTTACTTGAAGATGATTTGTGTACTCTTGCGAAAAAGATATGCGAAGAACATCCCGAAGTGGACGCAATTCTGCTTGAATGCAGCGATTTGCCACCCTATGCTGCTGCAATTCAGCGCGCAACAGGTTTGCCCGTCTTTGATTTCATTACGCTAGCAAAATGGGTTGAAAGTGTTGTTGTACAGCGTCCCTATTATGGCATGCTGTAAAACGTCGATGCCGAAAATGATGCGACGCGCGAAAATGGTGTGATGGTGCGCAAAAAGGATACGAGACTTTCTTAATTTCTAGCAACGGCGTTCAAAGAACACAATGCGAAGCTGTATAGATGCAGCAAATAGTTACGCTTTTACTGGTCTAGGCATTACGTATTTGATGCCCGTTTTTTGAGAGAGCTTTACGACGGTAGATGCTGCCTGGACCAATTCCTTGATTTCCTCATCGCTTAGTCCATCAAGATTAGCTTGGAGTGTCATGTTAAGTTCACGTACATGATCGTCAAGCATAAGAATGGCGTTATCGGTAAGATGTGCAATTACCATGCGGCGATTTTCTTCGCTGCGTTCACTTACTATAAGGCCATTTTCGCGAAGGCCATGAATAGCGCGCGTTGCTTGTTCGGGCGCAATGTAGACCTTCGCACTCAGGGTGGACATATTCATAGGCCCTTCGGAATAGAGCGCCATTAGAATATCCATTTGTGTTTTAGTAACGGGAACGGGCAGGGAAGCAGGCACAATAGTTCGCTTGAATAGCTCGTTAAAGTAAAACGAAGCCTGAATGAGTGATTGAGCATCTTCGTTGCTGATCATGATCGTAGTCCTGCCTGTCTTCAAATATTTAGATTTTCTTACTTTTGATTATCGTCTATTGACATTCGTCAAGTGTCCCATAAACTTGATAATCGTCAAGTTTTGAAACTAAGTGTATTTCACTCTGCGCGCTTGGGCAAGACAGGGTGCTTATTAGGAAAATACACCACAAACGTTGAGACAAAGCTAATCCGTATTCGATATTGAAAGCGAGAAAAATTGGCTCCCCTAGGTTTAACGAATGAACAAAGAAACATGGTAATGGTGCTGCTCTGCGGTGCAGTTCTGGTGGTTTTGAATCAGACGTTGCTTTCGCCCGCTTTGCCTTCTATCATGCAGCACTTGAACGTGGATGCTACTACGGTTCAGTGGCTTACTTCGGCTTATGCGCTGGTAGAGGCGGTGGTAATTCCTCTGGCAGCATGGTTTATGGGTCGTTTTAGTACACGCGTTTTGTTTATTGGTGGTATGGCGCTCTTTGGGGCAGGTAGCTTGGTTGCGGCAATTGCGCCTATTTTTGCGGTGCTGTTAGTTGGCCGTATTATGCAGGCTATGGCTACGGGCGTCATGATGGTTATGGTTATGTCGCTGATTCTGCTTACTTTTCCGCGAGAAAGTCGCGGAAAAGCAATGGGCCTGGTCAGCTTAGTTATTGGCTTTGCTCCTGCTATTGGTCCAACTCTTGGTGGCATGCTTGTTGATATGGTCGGTTGGCGTGCGCTGTTTTGCATCGTGGTTGTATTTTCGGTGCTCATTATTCTGTTTGCCGCTCGCGCGTTAAAGAATCGTGAAGGATTTCCACGCACTTCTGCCGATGCGCTTTCGATCATTTTCTCATCTATTGGTTTAGCTTCCTTGTTGTACGGTTTGTCTTCCTTTGCTTCTTCGGATCACGTGGAAGTATGCGTTGTGCTTATGATTGTCGGCTTGGTGTTTGTCGGTCTTTTTGTGTGGCGCCAGTTCAAAATCGAAGAGCCAATGCTTCGTTTAGAGGTTTTATATAGTCGTCGTTATCGTATGGCGTTTATAGTGTGCGCTTTGCTGCAGGCAATACTTATTGGTTTGAGTGTAATTATGCCGCTGTATATCCAGAATGTTCTTGGATACTCTGCAACAATTAGCGGTTTGGCTACGTTACCTGGTGCGTTGCTTGGTGCAGTGGCTGGCTTGATTGGCGGTAAGATTTTTGACCAGCATGGCGTGCGCGGCGTTGCGCTTGGCGGTGTGGCAGCATTGTTCATCGGCTGCATTGGAATGTTCTTCTACGCAATCGATAGCTCGATGATTTTGGTTGTTGCGGCAAATATGGTTACCTGCGGCTCGTTGCAGATCTTGTTTACTCCTATCAATACATGGGGTGTGAATTCGCTTAAAAACGAATTGGTACAGCACGCTACCGCTACTACCAACACCGTTAATCAGGTAGGTGCTTCACTCGGTACCGCGCTTATTATGTCGTTCAGCGCCCTGGGAACTTCTATGGCACCAGATGGCAGTGAACTTGAACGAATCTTTTATGGCTACCATTGGTCTTTCACGGCAGTATTAGTGCTTGGCGCTATCGCTTTGCTCCTTGTTGTATTCTTCATTCGCAATATGAAGTCGGATGTAGTTCCTTCTACGGCGAAACCTCGAGCTCAAGAAAAGGAGGGGATCGATGTGTATCAAACTGTTGGGGAAGTTATGGACACAAACCCTGTAGTTGTTCCTCTTGAGGCTCCTATGAGCGCTGCTGCGAAAATAATTGCTGGTGCTAATGCTAGTGGTGCGGTAATTGTTGACAGCAAGGGAATGGCTCGCGGATTTATTTCCAATAGTGATATCTTGCGATTCTTTGGCGACGAATCTCGTTTGATTATGGGCACTGCGGGATTTGTTGTGTTGCGAGAGCTTGATAACGAAGACGTTCGCAAGCAAATTGCACGCATGAAAGATATTCAGGTTGCCGATGTTGCTACGAAAAAGGTTATTGGCGTTTCTCCCGACACCAATCTTGGTGAAGCCTGCAGGCTGTTGGCTGAAAAGCGCTTGAAGTTGCTGCCAGTGCTAGACGAAGGTAAATTGGTGGGCGTTGTCCATCGCAGCAGCTTACTTCGTCTTATTGCCGAAGTGTTGGAAGAGGATAAGCAAGACTAGAAAGAGGCTTATAGGGCAAAAGCGTGTTCTATAGTGCGCCCTATAAGCAGGAATAAACTAAATTTTTCTAAGAGCGCGATGATGCTTTCCATGGCAGTGGTCAGTTCATCGCGTTCTTTATTTGTAAGGTGTTGGAGGCGGTTTTCGGACTCAAGAGCACTTACTTTTAGGTGAGTTTCAATAAGATCTCTACCTTGACCAGCAAGAGAAACTTTATATTAGTAAGCTATTTATCGATGTAGCTTCGCCAGTAATTTTGCATAGATGCGCTCTCTGATCCAGGGTTCATCCGAAAGAGAAATTACATCCTTTAAGGGTACCCACTTTACATTGCTATTTTCGTCAGGCTTCTTGCGAAGAGGATCCAGCTTGTCTGCTTCAACTAAGTAGGTAACATTGAGATGCAAATGCGAACTTACGTATTGTCCGTGTTTTTCGTGTCCATCGACCGTAAGCACTTCGAGTGAAAAGATGGGACTTGCGGGAGCTTTTTTCCATGGAACTAGGCGAGCGTGTGCAATGCCTGTTTCTTCTTGCAGTTCGCGAAGCGCAACTGCTTGTAGCTCTTCACAGCCATCGGCATGCCCGCCAATCCAGCTCCATGACTTATAAATGTTATGGAATACCATAACGGTGTTTTCTCGCTCTTTATCAACCACCCATGCTGAACAAGTGAAATGAGCTTGGGCGCTGCGATTGAAACAATCGGCGTCGTTTTCTAAAGCGCCCAGTAGTATTTGTTTGTCCTTTTCTTCCTGCTCGTTGAAAGCTTCAAAAGAAAGTATTTCGTCGCGCAAAGTCATGAGAGTCCATTTCTTTCTTTTTTAGGTAACAAACGTGAATAAAAGCTAGGTAAAGTAGCAATATGAAGACTAAAAAATGTTACCAGTAGGATTTAGGATTGCAATGATGGAGCTCGAAGAGAAATGATTTATGTAACAGGCGACATACATGGTGGCTTTGATATCCATAAACTTTCTCCGAAAGAACTACGAAGCGCAGGAATGCGCATTAAAAAAGATGACTACGTCATTGTCTGCGGCGATTTCGGTTTGGTATGGGACAACAAACCTGAAGAGCGCTATTGGCGGAAATGGCTTGATGAAAAACCATGGACTACGTTGTTTGTAGATGGCAATCACGAGAATTTTGAACTGTTGAATACTTATCCTGTCGAAGAATGGCATGGTGGTCGCATCCATCGTATTTCTGAAAAGATCGTTCATCTTATGCGTGGGAATGTGTTTTCACTTGAAGGCGCTTCGTTCTTTACCTTTGGCGGCGCAGCTTCTCATGATAAGGAATGGCGCTTGCCTGGTCTTTCGTGGTGGCCAGAAGAATTACCTAGTGATGAAGAATTACGGCAGGCTAACGACGTACTTACGCAATGCAACAATCAAGTTGATTACATTATTAGCCACTGTGCGCCAAGCTTAATTCAGGGCAGACTAAACCCTACTTATAAAACGGATCGGTTAACAGAATACTTTGAGTACGTGCGCGAAACGGTCAAATTCAAACGCTGGTATTTTGGCCACTATCATGAAGATGTAGATTTCGATGACGGATTCAGTTGTTTGTTGGACAGGGTGCTTCCGTTAGAATCCGATTTTCGTACACTTTGAATGAGCACTCCTAAGGCTAACAGGCAATACACAATCCCTACCACGCACGTAATCGTGGGCGATACAGTAGGCGCCATATTGCCAAATACGAAGCGGTCAATTAGTTCGGGTGCGGCGCCAGTGGGTAATGCCCAAGGCGAAATATCTAATATGGTTTTCATGGCTGCCGTAATAACGCCAATAAAGAGAATAGGAGTTCCCCAAGAAGAGGCACGTGGCTGATCTTTTAGGCGCATGCCTAGCGCCACTGACACAAAGGCAACAGGCAAGGTTGTAAACAGAAGAAATAGGGCGGTTTCACACGCAATCGCAAAGTCGCGCAATACTCCGAATGCGCAAACGAGAGCAACAAATTCACTAACAACAATACAGGCAAGCGTTTTACCGAAAGCAATGCTTGCGCGTGATGCTCCTGCCAGCAACATGGTTCGTTCTGCTCCGCGTTCACGTTCTTCTGCTAAAACGCAAACGGTTCCAATACCGCCGATGCTGCAAACAGCCAACTGGCATAAAAAGGGTGCAGAAAACCATTCAAAGAAATAGAAGAAGTCGGTAAAAAGCAGCGCAAAGAAAATAAGCACAAGTGCAGTAGCTGCCATAGAAGGGTTAGCGGCAAGCGTACGAATTTCGTGGGAAGCTATAGCAAACACGGCACGAATTTTCATGCTACTTCATCCCTAGTGTTGTACGCATTTCTTCGGCGCGACCCTTTGCCAGTGGAATTGAGGTGTGCGTAACATCGGAAAGTGTAAGATTAAACGAGTTACGGGTAAAACGTTCAACTTTTGCAATGCGTTGTACGTTAACAATGTAGGAGCGGTGACATCTAAAGAAGCCAAAACGAGTAAGTTCTCGTTCAAGTTCGTCTAAAGTGGAAGGGGTTTGATAGAGCTCTCCACGAACTGATACATAGTTTTGGCGGTTTACGCTTTCGATAAAGTCAATTTCTCGTGGATCAAACAAGAGAGTTGATGTTCCCGATTTAGCCTGAACCTTACAAACGCGAACTTCGTCACCCGCAAAAACAACTTTGTCTTCAGTTTCTTGGTCGGAGTTGCTGGTGGCGTTTGATTCGTCTTTTTTGCTTGAAGTAACTGCATCCTGAGTAGCTGCTTCATCCTGTACTGTTTGCGCGGGGAAGAAGCGGCCTTCTTCTTCCCACCACGCGTCGCCTGGCATAAGCAACGCTTCGCGAAGAGGTTCGCCTACCGTAATAAAGATAGTGCCCTTTTCTGCTTCACTTGCAATCCAGGTAAGAAAAAGCGATCGCGCATCGGGCCCTAATTCCAGTAAAGGTCGTTCGCAGAATACAACTTCGGGCTCAAATAGGGCCATGCGTGCAAAATTCATTAAAGTGCGTTCTTCGGGAGTTAGCTTTGAAACTGAGGTGTTTCTTTTCTCTTTCAGCCCGAAATGATTCAGTGCTTCGTTGGCGGTTATGTTGCCGCCTGCCAAACGAGCAAAAAATTTCAAGTAAGAACGAACCGTATCGCGGTCGAAGCCTTTGTCGGATTCTAAGTAAAAGGCACAGCGTTTTGTCTCGTAGAAAGTGCGCACCGCTTCAAGCGCACTTCGACTGGTTTCACGACCGCATTCTATATGGATGCTTTTACCAGATTCGCCTTCAATAAGCGCTTCGATGGAATTGTAGTCGGGCGAATTTGCAGCCATTCAGTTGTCCTTGCTTTCGTATTTCACTGAGTGGAATTTGTGTCAAGCGAAATGGTATCACAGGACCCAAGTGTAATAAGCGTACACGAGTGATCTCGATGCTCCTGTCGTGCTCTTCAGTGCTCCTTTCGTAGGATGACGTGCTCTTGTCATACGAAAACTATATATTTGATCAGGTATTCGTGAAAAACTGTCGGTGTCTTAAATGACGCGCAGGCAAAACGGGCAGGTAAGCAAAACCCTGCGAAGCGTGAAATGGAATAACGAAAAGAAATAAAGGAGTAAAAATGGGTTCGCAATTCTTGATGAGTCTACTGAAAGATAGTGGTGTTGCTGATATTGCTGTTTCGGTTGTTGATTATCTTGTCGGCAAAATAGATAAAAACCGTTCAGAGGATCGTAAATCTGGGACTAAGAGCTAGGGACTCGTTGAGTTAAATGAGAGGCGGCAAAATGAGTACGGTAATGGCTATGGAAGGGGTAAACCTTTCCTTCAAAATAGGTTCAGGGCCTCGTGCGGTGCATAAACAAGTACTAAGTAATCTTTCTTTTTCAGTGCAACGCGGTGAAGCATTTGGATTTTTAGGACCATCGGGTGCGGGCAAAACCACCACAATTAAGCTTTTAACTCGCCAGCTTAAAAAAGATGGTGGGCGAATACAGCTTTTTCATCGTCCGATAGAAAATGCTAGCGATGCCGATTATGAGCGTATTGGCATCTTGTCAGATACGAGCGCTCTTTACGAACGGCTTTCTATTGAAGATAACTTGAAGTTTTACGCGAAGGTTCGCGGTGTATCAGGGAAAGGTATTCCTGCGTTGCTTGATCGAATGGCGCTAAAAGACGATCGCAAAACGTTGATCAAAAATTGTTCGAAGGGTATGCGACAGCGAGCAGCACTTTTGGCTGCCCTTATTCATTCACCTGAGTTGCTGTTTTTGGATGAGCCAACCAGTGGGCTTGATCCAGCAGCTCGTGCAGAGGTTCACCGCATGCTAGGTGAATTGAAAGAGGCTGGCACTACCGTATTTCTCACCACGCACGATATGTCGGAAGCGGATAGCGTGTGTGATCGAGTAGCTATCCTAAACGAAGGTCATATAGCAGCATGCGATACGTCCGATAAGTTAAAGTTAGCTCACGCACGAAATAAGGTAACTATTCATACTAAAACGCGTGGGGTTGTTTCTACTACTAAAGATACAGCAGGTGCTGCGATAATAAGCGAATTGATGGAATCGGGCGAATGCTTGTCCATCCATTCGGATGAACCAAATTTGGAAGAAGTGTTCTTGGATTTAACGGGGAGGGAGTTCTAATGCAGGCAACTATGAGAAAAATTGGGGCTCTCTGCCAAAAAGATTTTATTGACATGTTTAAGAACCCCAGCATGTTGGTATGTTTGCTGATGCCCATTGGTTTTGCGGTGTTGTTTCGCTATATGCTGGGCGATGTAGGAGTGGCTACAGTTGGTGCAGATCCGAATGTGGCGGGGCCTGCAGTGGATGCTATTCTGGCAAAATTTGAGCTTTCTTCTTCACTTTGTATGGCTATCGGTATGGTGGTAAGTATGGCGGTGGTATACGGCATTGCGGAAGAAAAGGAAAAACACACGCTTCGCACCCTTATGCTTGCCAATGTAAGCGCTGGTCAGATTATTATTTCTCGTGCGTTTATTTCTCTGGTTATGGTGCTAGTGGTAGCAACGGCATGCTTCTTCATTGCTGGTGCTGCTGACATTTCACTGTTGATGCCTTATTTGGGTTTGGGCATTTTAGGTGCACTTCCTATTATCTTGCTTTCGTTGGTGTTGGGACTTGCTGCGCGTGACCAAATGACAGCAGGGCTTTATGCGGTGCCAGTAATTTTGATTACCTTGGCCCCAGTGTTTGGCGCGTATGGTGGAGAAATTGCCGAAATTGTTCAATACTCTCCAACGGGTGGCATGAATTCTCTTGTGGAACTTATGATGCAGGGCAATTTATTTACGAACGACGCACTGGTTCCTCTGACAATTACTCTTGCGTGGACCGTTGCTTGTGCGGTGCTCTTTGTCGCGCTATTTAAGCGCCTCGTGAGAGATAACTAAGATTCGCAAAATTCCCTGAGAACAGCTTCTCTGGGAAGGATGTCTTCAAGTAAATCGTCAGCAATATAGGGGGGATTCCAAAACCGCCCCCATTTTTGCTATGCCCTCCGTTCCGCATAAAGATCAATGCCGAGCATGGTTAATACATTGAGCGCCTTCCCTAATTCAGCAGTTTCTTTGCCATTTTCTAGTTGTGAGAGAAATGTGATGCCTACGCCACAAAGTCCTGCGAATTCTGCTTGGGTAAAGCCTTGGCGCTTTCGTTCTTCTTTGATGAGTTGTCCAAATGCGATGCTGTTAGGAATCTGAATCATGGGGACTCCACTCTAGAATCGGCTTTCGTAAAGCTGAAATTAATGTGCTCGCAAAAGTGCTGATAGTAAGAAGCAATTTATGCGAACGCGAAAATTGGCTTATATCTTTATGGGGTAGGATCTGCCTCGTCTGATTCGAACACCTTTCAACATAGGTTAGATCCAAACCGTAATTGCCACCAGTATCATGGTGGCTCTAATGAGTAATCTTTTGGGCAGTGATTGTCTATTAGTTAGTTTCTCTTCTATTGTGCGTACGCCCGTCATTTTTTGGCGGGTGTACGTCTTTTCTGCCGTTTGCCCGCTTAGTGGTGGGTTTCACCTAGACAGGATAAGAGGTGTTTCTAGCTACGATATGATCAAACGTTGGTGGGGATCGATCTTTTAAGGACTGCCTCAATGGTGACATCTTTAGAATCTCTGGAGTAAAGCTTTTGCAAAGACTTCTTAACTGGAGATTCTAAAAAATCCAAAGATAGATTCTTATCACATTAAAGGAAGTACCTCGTCTATTTGGAAGGTTGCTATGGCTGAGTACAACAAGCTCACTCCTGAACTTATTGGGCAACTTAAGAAGATCGTTGGTGAAGCTAACTGCTATGTTGGCGAAGATATTAGTGCCGACTATTCTCATGATGAAATGCCTATTTATGGCTCTCAAATGCCAGAGTTGGTGTGCATGCCAGCAAGCACGGCAGAAGTAGCTGCCATCATGATGCTGTGCAACGACAACAAGATTCCTGTTACTGTTCGTGGTGCAGGCACTGGTCTTGTTGGTGGTGCAACGCCTCTGTTTGGTGGTGTGGTTTTGTGCACCATGCGTATGGACAAGATTCTGTATTACGACATGAATAACTTGCTTGTTCATGTACAGCCTGGTGTTCGCCTGTGCGATTTGGCTGCAGATGCACTTGAACACGATTTGATGTATCCACCTGATCCTGGTGAGAAAACAGGTTCTTTGGGTGGTAATGTAAGCACTAATGCTGGTGGTATGCGTGCGGTAAAGTATGGCACTACGCGCGATTATGTTTTAGCTATGACAGTTGTTTTGCCAAATGGTCGAATTCTTGAGCTTGGTCGTTCGGTTACTAAGACCAGCTCTGGCTACAGCTTGCTTCACTTGATGATTGGCTCCGAAGGCACGCTTGGTGTTATTACCGAGCTTACGTTGAAGCTTATTCCTAATCCCAAGGAAGATATCAGCTTCATTTTGCCCTTCGCAGACATCGAAACCGCAATTTCTGCTGTTCCCAAGATTAAACTTGCAGGTCTAAGCCCTCAATCCATCGAGTTCATGGAGCGTGACATCGTAGATTCTTCTGCTAACTACACGGGCAATAAGATCATCCCGACCGTTATCGACGGTAAGGAAGCGGGCGCTTATATTCTGGTAACGCTTGATGGCAATGACCAGGATGAAATCTTCCAGCGTGCAGAAACTCTTGCAGAAATTGGTGACGAAATTGGCGCTTATGACACACTCGTGCTAAGTCATCCTGCTGACAAACGTGCTGTTTGGGAAGCTCGTAGTGCATTTCTGACGGTAATCGAAGCAGAAACCGATCTTATTGATGAAATGGACGTAGTTGTTCCTGTTGATAAAATCCCAACTTTCCTTGAGTATGCTCATGAAGTTGGTGACAAGTACGAAGTTCGTATTCGTTCCTTTGGTCATGCTGGTGACGGCAATCTTCACATTTATTGTTGCGCAAACGACATGGACGAAGATGTATTTATGGAACGCACGTCAAAGGTTATGGCTGCAGCATATGAAAAGTGCACCGAATTGCGCGGTCAAGTTTCTGGCGAACATGGCATTGGCTATGCGAAGAAAGAATTCTTGCGTGAATCTTTGGGTGAAACGGCAATCAATTTGATGGCAGGCATCAAGCAGGTATTCGATCCGAACATGATTTTGAATCCTGGCAAGATTTGCAATTAGATCAAGTCGCGAAAGGCATCAGGGCAAAATAGAAATTCGATTTGCCATCATGCCAAAAATTACAACATAATAAGGAAGTAGCGTCACTTGGCGCTGCTTCCGTTTTTAGGAACAATTATGCTTGATTTTGCTACAGTTAAGTTCCGTTTGTCCTTATCAGCGCGCCTCACAGTATGAGGATTGTCGAAAAAATAGTGCAAGCTGGTCTTCTGATGGCATAATTGAGGGATAACGTAGTGCGCATAAACAAGAAAGGAGGCGCGATGATAACCACAACTTGTGATGAAAATTCTACGCGGCCTCTTGTTATTGTGGTGCACGCTTCTGTTGGTTCTGGCCATCGCAGTGCGGCGCAAGCAATCTCGCAGGCGCTTGAGGATTTGTGCGGAAAGCATCCCAATTTGCCTGCCGATACCGAAATTGCCGTGCTTGATATTTTGGACTACGGTTACGTTAAGTTCGATGGCGATAAAACCGCCAACGTAACGGTAGTTTTTAATTCGCTCTATGACTTCACCTGGCATCATGTTTTCACCGGCCGCTTACTTTGGGCAGGTGGTTGGGGCTGGTCGCCTTGTATGTTTAAGCCTTTTACCAAGCTTGTTGAAAAACGTAAGCCTATCGCCATTATTGCAACGCATATTGTTGCGGCTAATGCTTCGGTTGCGGCACGTATGGTAACGCGTCAGGCATTTCCTATGGTTTGTGTTCCGACTGACTATGGCGCAGAAGGTCTGTGGCCTCATTTGGATTGCGATTTGTTCTGTTGCGCCGATGAGGAAATGGTTAAAGAACTCAAGCCAAGAAAAGTGCCTGATAGTCATATAAAAGTGACAGGTATTCCCGTGCGAAAAGGTTTTTCGGAACCATGCGATAGGGATGCCGTATTGGATAGATTTAATCTTCCTCATGACAAAATTAATGTCATTGTCATGGCGGGCGCCCGTTTGTCTCAGCCCTATATTCCGTTTCGTGAAATTGTTGACAAAATTCTGCCGTGTTTATCAGATTTTCCAAAGATGCATTTTGCTATTCTTGCGGGTGCAGACGAGGAATATGCTACTAAGTTACGAGAATTTTTTGCAGAGCGAAACATTACCAATGCAACGGTATTTAACTATATCGAAGATATTCCAGGACTCATGGAAGCAAGCGATATGATCATCGCCAAGTCGGGTGGTTTGGCTACTACGGAATGTCTATGTGCTCGCTTGCCACTTATTTTGGTAGGTAAATCCTATGGGCAAGAGCGCGCTAATACGCTTACCGTAACTGCGGCTGGTGCTGCAGTAAAGGCGGAAACTTCCGAAGAGCTCCTCACCGAACTTGATCAAATTCACTCGAATCCCGAGCGACTTGAAACTATGCTTTCTGGTGGCGAATCTTTGCGACGTCCCTATGCGGCACGCGATATTGCTACGACCACGCTTGATATGGTGGGAAAGATACAGCTGCCAAAGCGCCATTTCGCGAAAGTGTATTGGGGTAAGAAGCCTTATCGCGTTCGTTGACGTTTCTCTAAAGGCGCAGGCTAAGTCATGCATATCAAATTATTAAGTTATAGGGGTAAAAAAATAGATAAAAAGATCTAAATACCCCAATAACTAACAAATTTCCTATTTCCCCTTGTTATTCACAGGCGCTTTTCCGCAATCCGCAAATACTGGTATTGGTGCGCAAATCATGCCACAAAGTGAGCGAGGAATTGCTTGTATCAAATACTTGTACTAACGCTGTAGCCTTTTCATATGGGGCGGATTTTGCAAATTGAGAAGGAGCTTTTGCGGATTGCTGTGCCGCCGATGGTGTTACAGCGGACGCCATTGCCGCCGACGGCGTTGCGACCGGTGCCATTCCCGCTGATGGCGTCACAGTCGATGGCAGTACTTCTGCTGTGATATCGACAAAACACTCAACAAAATGAGGGTTGTAGTACACGTGCGAACGATCTTCTAGCAAGGCCCCGTAGTAGATATCTGCCTCCACTAGGTCTTGGAACAAATGGCTGCCATAGGAAAGCTCAGGCGAATAACCAGCTTCTGAAGAAGCAACTTCGCATACGCCCATAAGATTGCTTACGTCAGCGAAGGCAACAGGCACACCAAGTTCAGGGGAGGAAGTGCCAATACGTCCCGGTGCCAGCAGCAAACAGTTTTTGCCTGTATTGCGAAAATGCTCGTTAACCATTCCAATGAGACGTGCTGCCGTAGGCTTTTCGATATGGGGACACTGATAATAACGAAGGGGATCAACTACTATTACGACATCGATGGGGGTAACACGCGATTTTCCCATCGCGCACTGCTTAATACTGAAATACGTATCTTCTTGGGGTAGCTTTGGTAAATCAATACGCTTTCCAGATTGCAGCAGGTGAAGCGGTCGGCATTGCAGAAGATTAACAACAAACTCGTTGTCCTTGCCAACATTTACGGTGTATTCGATATCGACGGGATGTTCGTAACAGCGCTCCAAGGTTAAAAGCATGTTCGCCATTAGCGTCGTAAATTCGCGGTTTTCAGCCAGCCCCTGACACGAAGCGAATAAAACGGGACGATACTGACCTCGTTCGCGCAGTCTTCCCTCCGCTTCGCGATCATGCTCGAACACGGCTTGTTGGGCAAAGCGGGGAAACAAATCAGCCAAATCGAGCACGTTGCATTCGGTTATGGTGCGTTTTTCCAGATCGAGAACATCGGCATTATGCTGAGAATAACGATGTTTATCTGCCCAAGTTTGATTTGTTTGTGCCAAAGGCTTATCAAGGCTAATAATGCGTGGGTAGTCTGACTGAGTTCGATCGACGGCTTTTGTACCAAGCCCCGCGACAAGACGAAGCATTCCTGCGCTCGGATCAAGTGAATCAGACCAGCGATAGGTACTATGGGAATAGCCAACACCCGCAGCTGTTGGCATAAACAACCGATGCCCGTAATGCGATCCGCTTACGCGCATAACAAGAAGCGCCATCTGCTCTTCTTTACGATCAAGTCCATTACGACGACGGTATTCAAGAGCGGAAGGATTCATAGTGGACGCGTAGACACGGCGTACTGCCGATTCGAATGCATCAAGTCGCTCTTCAAGCGATCCCATGTTGGCGCAAAAAACCGAATCGTATTTTCCGGCAAAGGCGTTACCGAAGCCGTCCTCTAAGAAGCTGCTGGAGCGCACAATGATGGGAGCCTGTCCGTAATAATCCAAAATGCGCATAAAGCGTTCGCGTATGTCCTCAGGAAAGGACCCATTAAGCAAACCTTCTTTCAGAGCAGGAGCTTCATCGATGAATCCCTCTTCACTTCGTTGTCTGATGCGAATAGTCCACAGATCGTTGGCAACCAAATAGGAGTAAAACACATCCGAGCCAAGATAGAACGAGTCGTGCGGTTCGAGATGCTTATACACCTCTGGCTGTTGCAGCTGAATCATTTTGCGCGCGAGAAGCATGCCGCAAGCTTTGCCGCCAATGATTCCGGTTCCTACCATATGATTGCGGATTTCGAAATAATCGGTTGGTTCAAAATAGCGCTTAACCATTTCGCGCATTTTGGGATCTTTGGTAATCATCATGTTGCACATTTTGGTGCAGGTGTTAGCGGTTAAAGTTCCTTGCCTGAAGTCCGACTGAGCAGCCGCAAAAAATCGATCCCAGCTGTCGGTATTGCGATCGGGTGCCGCTTGAGCTTCCTCGCCTGCAAGAGCATAAAATTTGCTTGCTTCCATGCCGTCGGTCAAAGTAAAAACTTCTTTGGTTTGTGGAGAATAGCGGTGGGCTAAAAACATGGTTTCGCTATAGCGGTTCCACATCTTGAGAGGGTGAACATACAGATCGTTTTCGGGTGAAGAATACACGTCGATTAAAACTTGAGTAGTATCGCGAATTTTCGCAATGGTTTGAAACGAATGACCGCCGCGAATAATAGGAAAGTAAGCAACGGTATCAAGTTCAAATAAGTAGGGACACGTTACTCTAAAAAAGTTGCCCATCATAAGATCAGCAGACCAGGCAGCTTGCAATTCGCTTAAGCAATCAAATACATAGCAGGCTTCGCGGCCTTCTTTGGTGATAAGTTCTCGAACTTCGATCGTGAATGCCTCAAATCCTTTATGAGGATTGAGCTCATAGATAGTAACGCCTGGCTGCGGTTTTACCAGGGGCTCATGAGAGGCAAAACGCATATAAATAATGGGACGTTTGTCTGCGAGACACTGTGCCACAAACGGCTCAACGAATGTTGGAAAATCTTCAAGTGATGATAACTGCCAAACAACGTTGTCGCCTAAACGGATGTTGTCGAAAACAGTATCAAGCTGAGGAATGCCACACGAAATACGATCGAATGCTGCCATAAGAGTCCTATCACTGGATTGATTACTGGATCGGATTGGCTAGTGTTTGTAGCTTGGAGCATCCTTAAAGATAGGCAAAATCCAAGCATGTACCCTGATCATAGGCTTGATGTGTTTCGTGATTGTGAACGAGAGTACTTTGGGTGCTCCTCGTTGCGCAGCTCAGGCAATGTTAATTGATTACCATGCGCTGAACGTAAACGTCGTTTCGCAAATCGCGAGCGTGCTCAGGTGATAGTTCTCCAGCGCGCTGAGCAAGCTTGATGAATTCAAGTTCACGAGATAAGGCAGCATCCTGGATGTCGTCAATTGCTTCATTAACGCGCTGAGCCGCCATCATGCGCGCTTGGAGCCCCTCGACATCGATATCATCATCTTCGTAAATGTTGCTAAGCTCTTCAGCAAAGGCATTAGCCTGGTCATAGAGTTCGTCGCATCGTTTAACTAGAGCGCGCGCTTGCGCTGCAACTTCGTCGCTGGCAAGAGGGATAAGCTCGCGAATGCGGTCGGCATAGCGCTTCATTACTACCGCGGTGGCGGGTTCATCGACGCTTTCGGGAAGATTGTCGGCAGGCACTTCGGAGGTTTCTTCATTCTCGGGTAGGTCGCCCGTAGACGTTTTGGCGGTTTCTTCGCTTCGGTTGATTGCTTCTCCTGAAAGGTTTTCTGACAAACTTTCCAAAAGAGTGGCAGCGGCATCTTTGAGTGGCACTTCTGCAGGAGTGGTGAGACGTTTTGTGAGATTTTCGGCTACGTGTTCTAAAGAAGTGTTGGCTGCGGCCGACGAAGGCGAATTCTGATCGTTTGGATTATCGAGGGCTTCCAGTGCCTGTTCTCCTGTAACTGACCCAGTGAGGTGGGCATCTGCCTGAATAGCATCAATAACGCGGGTTAGTACGGCGATCTCCGCATCTGCATAGCCTTTGGTACGTTTTTCGAGCGGTTTCAGGGGTACTAGCTTTCGTACTGCGAAGTTAGCAAGAATCATAGTGCATACGATAACGCCGGCGGTTAAAAACAAAAGTTCGGTACGCATAGGAAACGCATCACCCGATGCTACGGTTAGCGGGATAGTGAGAATAAGCGCTAGGGTAACGCCTCCTTTGGGGCCGGCAAAAGCCATTCCTAAGGTGCCCTTCAGATTTCTTTTCGAAAAGCAAATACGCAGAGGCCTGCCGCTGCGACGCGTGTGGACCAGATCCATGCCTAGGATCCAGAAAAAGCGAACAGCTTCCAATACGAACGTAAGGGCAAAAACGGCAAGGATGAGCAAGGCTGCATCGACAGAGCCGCTTTGTATTGCTGGAATGAATGTGCTGGGGAGTTGAATGCCAAGCACTACAAAAATAACGCCATTCAATACGAACTCGAGAGTTTTCCATACGCTTGAAGCCTGGAGGCGTTGGCGAGAGGAAGCGATGGTCCGTTTATGGGGCAGAAGCGAAATGGTCATGCCTGCCATAACAACTGCAATAACGCCACCTACATGAATTTGCTCGCAGATGAGATAAATGATGAAGGGGGTTAATAATTCAAGGACTACGTGCACGGTGGGGTTGTCGAGTCCATAGCGGCGCATCATGCTGGTAAGTCCCCAGAAAGCAAATCCCAGTAAAGCACCGACGAACAGTCCACCAAAAAGTTCAAGTGCGAATTCTTCTCCTGCGTGCGTAAGTGAAAACGCTCCAGAGACAACTACGGCAATAGCGCATTGAAAACCAATGGTGCCTGTGACGTCATTGAAGAGTGCTTCGCCGTTGAGGAGTGCTTCATGACGACGACCGAAGCGCATTTCTTTGGCGAGTGCGGTAACGGCAGCGGCATCGGTTGATCCCATTGCTGCGCCAAAGGCAAGGGCAGCTGCAAGAGGAATAGCGGGGATTAGGGCATTTAAGGTTGCGCCCATTGCAATCATGGTTAGCAGAACGAGGCCCGTTACGAGGGAGGCTATGCCAAAGCGATTTTGATAGAGTTCTCCCGAATCTACTCGCCGCGATTCATTGAAGTGAAGGGGAGCAATGAAGAGGATTAAGAGAAGCTCGGCATCTAAATTAATGGAGGAGGGCAACGGGATAACAAGGGCGATTATTACACCCAAAATGATTTGAACTAAAGGAAGAGAAACGCCGTGTAAGACCTGATCAAGAAGACTCGATGCCACTACGGCTACAAGTAAAAACAAGATTAGTTCAAGAAGTTCCATGCCACACCTTTATGTTGAACTTTGAGAGTTTGCTATGTGTTTTGGTAAAAGATAGGGGGAAATACTAACAATTGCAACGAGTGCTCGTGTCGAACTAGGAGAAGTCAACGATATTTCCAGATGAAGGGTTTGCTGCTTGGATTCTCGTACGATGTCTCCTTGGGTAAGGAAGTGCCGTGCGTCTTCAAAAGTACCCATTGCGTGAAGTGGCTAACTTGTATATAATTTTCAGGCGCTTTAGCGATAGAATTACTTGATACAAGTTGTCTATTTGAATTATAGATTTCTTTGTTTTATTTTTATCCTAAGGACAGCATTCAATGCCAACGTGGCTCAGTTGGTAGAGCAACGCACTCGTAATGCGTAGGTCGCCGGTTCGAGTCCGGCCGTTGGCTCCACGAATTTTTGCAGGTCAGCTGTTTGTCAGCTGACCTGTTTTGTTTATCAACAGAGAAAAACAATGCGAAATGATGTGATTTGAGTTTCTTGGATTTCTAAATCATGAAAGGATTTTAGATGTCAACATGTCGAAATCGTTAAGCCTTATGACGATTTCTTTAAACGGGAATATAATAGTCACTTCATAATAAATAAATAAACTTTTTTAATTATTTCAGTTGGTAACGTGCTTGATCAGGAAAAATTGTTTGAGCATATACCAATTAACGCTACAGATAGAACGAGGTACGCACGTGGGTTGTGCAATTATTGGCTGCGGGAAGGCGCTTCCTGCCCTGGATGTTACTAATGACGATATGGCAAAACTGGTTGATACCAGTGACGAATGGATTTCTAAGCGCACAGGTATTAAAAGCCGCAAGGTCGCTATTGCCGAAACTACTACCGATTTGGCTGAAACCGCATCTCGCCAGGCGCTTGGATGGATAGAGGGCGGTTATAGTGAGCGCTCAATCGACCCTGAAGAGATCGATCTTGTTATCTTGTCTACGGTTACCGCTGATGTTTTAGTTCCTTCTAATGCTGCTATTATTCGCCGCCGTCTTGGACTTTCTAACGCTGCGTGTTTTGACTTAAATGCTGCATGTTCAGGTTTTGTGTATGCACTGACTGTGGCAGAGGCAATGGTTTGTGCTAGTGCTACAACAAAAACTCGTAGTGACATGGTGCGCGCCTTGGTAATCAGCGTGGATCGTCCAAGTCGCATTACCAATTGGGCGGATCGCAATACGTGTGTACTACTGGGTGACGGAGCTGGTGCGGTAGTTATCGAATACGATCCAGCTCGTACGGGCATTATGAGCACTTATATTGCTAACGAAGACGATATTCACAATTCGCTCACGTGTCCAATGCCCCTTGATGTGATTCCTCCGTTTGATGAAAACGGCGTCAACACTGAAGCGGCACATCAGCCAGAGCGCAGCCATGCTTCTATTGATGAGGAATTAGGAATTACTGAATCGCTTGAGGCGGGGGATCCTCGTAATGTTTTGCGTATGAATGGTCAGCAAGTATTTAAGTTCTCTGGTCGCGCAATGAAGCAGGCGGTTTCTCGCGTATGCGAAAGTGCAGGGGTGGCTATCGAAGATGTTAAATTGGTAGTTCCTCATCAGGCTAACGAACGCATTATCGATTTTGGTGCACGTCGTATGGATATAGAAAGGGATATGTTCCAGGTTTCCATTGAGCATCGTGGCAATTCTTCAGGGGCGAGTGTTCCTATGGCGCTTGCGGATGCATATGAGCAAGGCATTATCAAAAAGGGCGATAAAGTAGTACTTGTTGCATTTGGTGGCGGTTTCACGCTTGGTGCGGTTTTGGTCGAGATTTAGGAGTACAAGTCCTGACCGCTCATCTGAGCTTCGTAACATTTCTTTGTTACAAATAATCTGAACCTCATTGCAAAATGGTACCCTCAAGGTACCTTTTGTGTTTCTATGCCCTGATAAGGTGATTCTTATGATGGACAATTTGAGTAATAAAACAAATGATAAGAACCAGACCATTGAGAGTGCTTGCAATGCTACTTCTCGGATAGATGCCGCCTTGTTTACGCGGCGTGTTCAGGAAATTGCAACTCAAATTGAGTCTTATCTGATCGAAAAGCGTCGTTTCTTTCATGCTTATCCAGAATTGAGTGGTGAAGAAGTAAACACCACTGCTGCTATTGCAGCGCAATTAGATGCGATGGGTGTGGAATACTCTTATCCTGATTCATTTGAGCCAGGGTTAGCGCCAGTGGGTTTTCTTGAAAACGAACATTTAGCTGAGATGAAACAGGCAGGCAGAGCTTTTGTGGGGTCGGGCAGTGTGAAAATGCAAACGGCTGACACCAATCTATCGGGCACGCAACAGCAAGAATCAACGGATTCGCAAGAAACTACCACTATTAATCCGAAGTCTGGCCTTATTGTGACAATTAGAGGTGAAGCTCCTGATGCATATGATGCTCAAGGGCGACCGCATCATTGTATTGCGCTTCGCTCAGACATTGATGCACTTCCTATTGTGGAAAAAACAGATGCGCCCTATATGTCTCAAAATGAAGGGGTAATGCATGCCTGCGGGCACGATTGCCATATAGCTATGATGCTCGGTGCAATCCGTATACTGCATGAACTTCGTGCGTATTTGCGAGGAGAGGTTCGTATTATCTTTCAGCCAGCAGAAGAGATATCGATTGGATCTCGGCGCATGATGGCTGCTGGTGCTTTGGATGGCGTTGAATCAATTTATGGTGCTCATATTTGGAGCGAAGTTGAAGCGGGAACGGTTTCGATAGAATCAGGGCCTCGCATGGCAAACACCGATTGGTTTCGTGTTGATGTAAGTGGCTCAAGCGCGCATGGCGCTATGCCTCATAAGGGCGTTGATGCCATTGTGGTAGGGGCAGCCATTATTGAAGCGTTGCAGGTAGTGGTAAGTCGCGATGTGTCGCCTTTTGATCCAGTGGTACTTACCATCGGTGAATTTCATGGCGGTGTTGCTCGCAATGTCATGGCAGGGACTTCGTATCTAACAGGTACCGTTCGCTCATTTGATCCAAAAGTGCGAGAGTTCTTGCGTGAGCGCATGGAATTCATGGTGCATCACGTGGCGCGCTCATACAGTGCTAAAGCGGAATTTGAGTGGCAGCCAGGGAATTCGGCTTTAATCAATGATAAAAAATGCGCGAAACGAGCCATCAAATCTGCGGTAAAAGTTTTAGGAGAAGATGCACTTGCGAAATATGAAGGCACGCTATCTGGTGAAGATTTTTCTGAGTATTTGCGTGTAGTGCCTGGAGTATTTGTCTTTGTGGGCGGCCGCAATCCCGAAAAGGGAGCAGACCACCCACAGCATAGTTGTTTTTATGAGGTAGACGAAAGTGTATTGGCGAAAGGATCGAAACTTGCCGCTCAGTATGCCTTCGATTTTTTGAACGAAGATTAAAGAGGCATTTACCCTGCGTTCCAGCCGCCATCAACAATCAGAACATCGCCGTTGATGTAAGCAGAATCTTCACTTGCTAAGAACAACGCTGCCTTTGCGATGTCTTCAGTGCTGCCCATTTCGGGTCCGCATGCTAAAACAGGCTGAATGCGACCATAGCCATCTGGATTAGGCTGACCCATAGAAGTTGCAATTTCTGAAGCAATTCCACCTGGAGCAATAGCGTTTGCGCGAATACCGTCTTTCATGTACATGTAGGCAGTGTTCTTGGTCATAGAAATAACGGCTGCCTTGGAAGCGCAATAAATGACACCAGCACAGCTACGCATACCACCTAGCGAAGCTACATTCACAATAGTGCCACCGTTGCCTTGTTCCAGGAATACTTGTACTGCTTTGCGCATGGAGCAAAACGGTCCAAAAGTATTTACCTTCAAAACCTGCTCGTATTTTTCGTTTGTTGCATCGCCGATGGGGCTCATGTCATCCATGATGCCTGCATTGTTAACTAAAACATCAAGCTTACCGAATTTTTCTACAGCAAAATCAATCATGCCTTCACAGATGGACTGGTCAGAAACATCACCAGGATAGATTTCTACGGTACCAGGTGCTTCTGCGAGTGATTCCTTTAAGGATTCTAGGCGTTCCTTTCGGCGTGCAACTGCGATAATCTGAGCGCCTTCAGAGGCAAAGAGACGAACTATGGCGTCGCCCATGCCAGAAGAAGCCCCTGTTACAACTACCGATTTACCCTGCATTTTCATAAGGGATCATCTCCTTTGATAACAAAGGCCTTATTGCCTTTAACTAAAGGTAAGCCTTCAATGTAAAAGAAAAGACCGCAAGCTGGGCAAGCGGTCTTTAATGAGTTCTGTGAGGTTAAACGGTAGCTAGAAGCGGATAAACGGTTTTAAGAGAAAAGGCCTCGCTTTTAGCTTGTCCAGGGCTTGTCGAAGTCAGGCTCTAAGCTGCCATCGTCGGGACGATTGAAAAGCGTTTCTTGGCCACAATCCTGACAGGTGCCAACGAGAACCTTATGCTTGTGGAACAAGGTGTAATACAGATAAATCAAAGCAAATGCGATAGAAAATGCTGGCATGAAGAAGAAAAATACAACAACAGCAACTGCGGCACCTACGTGAACATACCATTTAGAAGGAACACGGCGCCTGTCTGGCATGTACTCCATGTTTGTGCTGCCGCAATGCGGGCAGGTAACAACAGGCTTCTTGTCCTTTCTCTTATTAGGATTTGTTGGTTCGTATTTTTTATTTTTCGCCATCCCGATTCCCTCTCTATCAAACGGGTGAACGTAATAGGTATGTTGCTATCCCAATAAGCGTAAAGCTTATTGGGGGCAATAACCCCTAATTTGGGTAACTTCATAAGGGTAACACGTTCATATACGGGATGGCTAATTCTTGTTACTTGCATTCATCACACGGATTAATTGCAAGAAACAATGTATTAGCGCAGATTATTCAAAGCGAAACCGATTAGCAAAAGGGGTTGGAATGTTAAAAGCCCCACATTTTTACTTCAGTTTCCAGGTTGACTCCAAATTGCTCTTTTACCGCATCTTGCACATCGCGAATAACCTGACATACTTCTGCGGCGGTTGCATTGCCTGTGTTGACTACAAATCCTGCATGCTTAGTAGATACTTGGGCGCCACCAACCGTGTGGCCTTGCATACCAGAATCCTGAATGAGCTTACCTGCAAAATAGCCGGTAGGACGCTTGAAGGTAGAGCCAGCACTTGCCATTTCAAGGGGCTGTTTTGAAGCGCGACGTTGAGCTAAATCACCCATACGTGCCTGAATTGCTTCAGTGGTATCAGGCTGAAGCTCAAGCGTGACCTCCAGTACGATGAGACCTTCATCTCCCATCATGCTGTGGCGATAACCCCAATCAGCCTGTTCGGCATTCAGTTCTTTGATTGATCCATCAGGATACAGGCACGTTACTTTACGAGCGACATCTTTGAATTCTCCATCGTAAGCACCAGCATTCATGATAGCTGCTCCGCCAATGGAGCCAGGAATTCCACTGGCGAATTCATATCCTGAAAGCCCCGCTTTACAGGCAGCATTAGCGACTGCTTCGTTGGTGGCACCTGCCTGTGCATAAATACAGCTACCTTCAATGCGGATGTCTGCCATAGCTTCGCCAATTTCAATTACGACACCGCGCAATCCGTCATCCGACACCAAAAGATCGCTTCCACATCCAATAATCCACCAGGGCATTTCAGCTTTTTGTGCTGCTGCTATAGCGGCGTGAATTTCTTGAGCGTTTTTAGGACGGACGAAATAATCTGCGGGTCCTCCTACGCGAAAAGTGGTGTGGTTTGCCATAGGTTCATCACAAAGGATTGCGTGGGATCCAAAGGTATTTTTTAGAGACTGAAAAAGAATATCGGTGTTCATGGATAATCCTTCTATATACGTAGCTAGCGATAAGTGCTTCGCGTAAGAATTGCTCTAGTGCACGTGCGCCGTTTTGCCATAAAAGTTTTCTTGTAAGTGTAGCGTACCACTGAAAAACATGCGCGAAAGGCATCTAGCGTTAACAGGATGTTTATCCAAAGGTAATAGAACGTTAATTTCTAAACTATTAGAAGGTTGATGTGCGAGGCTAAAATCCGCGAATAAAGATGAAATCGCAGGTGAAAACAAAGCTTGCAAAGAGGGGTGAAAATAACGAGGAATGACGCTTGTGTTAACAAGAATTTTTTCTCAGTTTCTTAGTGAAAAATGGAGTAGCATACACAAGCGTTGTAAAAGCATGTGACAAAAATGACATGCCTATGCAGTAATCGATTTAGGGAAAGTAGAGGGGCAGCATGGAGAAGTATCTATTCTGGGGAGCTTTCTTCTTTGCCTATCTTATTAATGGTATTACTGGGTTTGCGGGTAATATTTTCGCGATGCCTGTAGGCATGTCTACTATTGGGCATGAAACCTCTATTGCTGTTTTGAACTGTACAGGCCTGTTGGCAAGCATTATGATTGCGGCTACAAGCTTTAAGCATATTGTTTGGCGAGAAGTGCTGAAAATGTGCTCAATCATGTTGGTTTTTATGTGCGTTGGTGCATGGATTAACACTATTGCGCCGCTTGATTTCCTTCAGAAAATCTATGGCGTTGCCATTTTAGTTATTGCAGCTCGTGGTCTGTTTTTCAATAAAGAAAATAAACTGTTGCCTGAGTGGATGTTGATTATCATTGTTGCTATTGCGGGCATTATTCAAGGCATGTTTGTTTCAGGTGGATCATTCTTAGCGATTTATGCCTTACAGAAACTCAAGACAAAAGAAGAGTTTCGTGCTACTACCACAACGGTGTGGACTATCTTGAACGGAACATATGGAGCATATGGCATCATCCAAGGGGATTTGTCGGGCGATGGTTGGCTCGTTCTGTTGGTATGCATTCCTCTGCTTATTCTTGCTACCTGGCTAGGCGGACGTATTCAAAAGCGCTTTAGTCAAGAGCAGTTCATTAAAGCAAGCTATATCCTGCTTATCGTGGTAGCGATAGTGTTATTGCTGAAGTAGCTCTCAGGCAAATCTCAGCTACAGTTAGTGTGGGTTAAGCCCGAATTTATGGGTATGAAAACATGGACTGAAACTGAGCCTGATAGGCGAACTTTGAACTTGAGGTTAGTTTTTCTAGCGGTTTGCCTTTAATCGCGCGAACAGATTAGTGTTGTTCTGGCGCACCCAAGAAATAAAGGAGCTTTGCATCATTGTTAAGCCCACATTGCCCATGCGCAAAGGGCACAGTATTAAGCTCATTAGTTTTGTGCGTGGCTTTGCTAATTTCAGCGCTTCTCGTGCTTGAGGAGTAGAAATCATTTCGCGAATTGCTGCTTTTTTCTCTTCGGGTGAAAGCGTGCAATTGCAGCTTGTGATGTTTTCAATGCATCCCACTAAACGTTCGGCATAGCGTCGCGCCAAGAACTCTTGCACTGCAGGAGTGGAAACTCCCCAGTATTCGAAAAGCTCCTTCATTTTCTGATGCTCTTCTTCGCGTCTTGCGTAGAGGTCCGTGCAGTATTCAAGCTGCTTTGCACCTTTTTTGCGCAAGAAATGATAGAAGGACCCATCCATACAGCCGACACGTTCTACTTCGCGCATTACCGCTAAGTTGAAAGGCAGGTCATCGCGAGAAGCATCGGGGAAGCGCAAGCTGTGTTTGGCTATATAGCTGTGGCGATATAGCTTATTCCAGGGCGCATAAAGAAGCTGCGCGTCGAAAAGCTTATATGCTTCGTTTCGGAATTCGTCGCGAGAAGAAAAAACCTTGTTAGGGGCTTTTCGAAGTTCGCGGTAATAATGCCCTTCGTTGTCGTAATGGGTGTCAATGGTGAAGCCTGTCACGAGCAAATCTAAATCGTTGCGCGAAGCGGTTTCAAACATAGCGCCCAGCATATTTCTGTCGCACCAATCATCGCCATCCATGAAGTAGAGATAAGTACCACGTGCAACTGCAAGGGCGGCGTTTCGGGCGCTTGCTTTACCCTGGTGATCTTGATGGATAACGCGAATACGCATGTCGTCATCTGCGAAACGATCACAAAGCTCTCTGCTTCCATCGGTGCTTCCGTCGTCAACCAGAAGGAGCTCAAAGCTTCTGAAGGTTTGATTCAGGACAGAGGATACGGCACGACCCAATAACGCTTTCTCATTGAAAACTGGAATGATAATGCTTATTGATGGAGTGCGCGACAACGAACTAGTTCTCCCTGTATCTCAATAGTGCTGTGTTGCGAAACTTATAGATTGCTTGGTTTTAGTGGTTTGCAAAACTGGTTTTATTTAGCAAAAAAGTAGTCAAACCGTTACAAAACATAAGTTCAGAAAGAATTCTATACAAAGAGCAGGGGCAAGATATGGAGGGAATGTGTGTACAAACAGCCTCCATATCTGGGATTATTTGCGCGATTTCCGCACTGCTTTATTTACGTATTTTTGTTGGCTTGTGCGTGTGTGGAGTTTACTTATATGAACGCTATATGAGTGCTCGCAAACATGGTTATTCGACGCTCTTTAGCGCTTCGATCATGTCGATTTTCGCAAGTGCACGGTTAGAAAGTAGCGCTACCAGCCAGGCGAAGAAGAGAGTTAAAGCACAAGCGAATACGTAGCTAATTGGCTCAATGGTAACAGCGAAATAGATCGAAGGCATTTTCAGTACATAGGTAAGCGATTGGCTAAATGCGTATCCAAGGGGAATACCACAGATCATACCGAGTGCTGTAAGCAGGATAGTTTCTTTATTGACGTAGTGATTTACTTCGCGTTTGCGGAATCCGAGCACCTTAATAGTGGCAAGTTCGCGGATGCGCTCAGAGATATTTGTCGTAGAAAGGGTAAAAAGTACCACAAAGGCTAACGCTGCTGCCAATACGATGATGACGTAAACCACGGTATTAATGAGCGCGAAGGACTGAGAGAAATCCTCATTCATTTTCTGCGTGCTCGTGACGGTCATGAATGTTTCGTTGTTGGCAAGATCATCAGCGAAAGATTCTTGTTCGGCGACATCAGAGCTTGTCAGGTTAATGAAGAAACCATTCATTTCAGCGGGGGTGTCGAAGTACTCTTCGTAGGTACTTTCAGAAATGTAGGCAGTATTGCCTAAATAATTGTCGATGACGTACTGCACAGGAACATCGGCCTGTTTCAGGTTGCTTGTTTCTATATGAACCTCACCGCCATCGCTGACGTTAAGTAACTCAGAAGCATTGCGCGTAAGAAGTATTCCTTCACTGGTAAGCTCACAAGGACTATTAGCTGAAGTGCGGGTGTTTATAAAGTCAGAAAGAGGAGCGCCGTCAGGCACTATGAAAAGCTGAAGGCTTTCTTTCGTTTCGTTTGCAGCGCTTACCGTAACGCTATCAACACCAAGGGGCTGTATAGAAGAAATACGGGAATCTGCTTCGAGCGTGTCAAATGACGAATCAAAATCATCTTGATTAACGACCGCCAATACGTCGTAGCGATTAATGTCGTTGTATTGCATATCGGAAAGGGCGTGTACTGAATCTCGAATGGCGAATCCGCATACCAGAAGTGCCATGCAGCCCATGATGCCAAAAATGGTCATAAGGAAACGCTTTTTATAGCGGAATATATTGCGAGCAGTAACCTTATTCAAGAAAGACATGCGCTTCCAAAGAGGAGTAATACGCTCTAAGAAAATACGGGAACCTGCTTTAGGCGCTTTTGGACGCATGAGGGCCGCGGGTGTTTGCTTAAGCTCGGATCGGCAGGCAAGAATGGCGGCTCCTGCAATGCCAACAATAAAGAACAAGACGCTACCTATTCCGTAGAGCGCATCAAAGGAATACCGATAATGAGGAATTTGATACATTGCTTCAAAGACTACCGAGAATAAGAAGGTGGGGAATATGATGAACCCGCAAATTCCGCCAAGTATTCCACCAATGAGGGATGCGCCAAGAGCATATATAAGGTACTTCATCAGAATGGTATGGCGGCTATACCCAAGGGATTTGTAAGTGCCGATAAGGCTCCGTTCTTCTTCAACCATACGAGTGATGGTGGTCAGAGCAATTAAAACTGCAACAATGATGAACACGACAGGAAATACCAAGCCAATTGCTTCAATAGAAGAAGCGTCGCTTTCGACGCTGGTGTATCCTGCGTTAGAATCGCGTGTTTGTACATACCACTGAGCTGCTTCAATGTCGTCTACCTCAGCGCGTGCATCGGCAATTTCTTGAAGAGCATCAGCTTTGGTGGTCTCGTATTCTTGGTGTTGAGAATCAAGTTCTTTTTGTCCTGAACGAAGCTCAGCTTCGCCTTCTTCAATCTGCTGCTCGCCTGAGGCTATTTCTTGCTTGCTGACTTCTAATTGCTGGCGACCAGCTTCTAGGGCGGCTTCGCCTTCTTTGATTTGGTCTAGCTGAGCAGTAAGCTCTTCTTCAGTGGCGGCAAGGTCGGCTTTTTGATTGGCAATCTCGGTTTCGAAGGCACTGAGTGCATCCTGGCGACCCTGTTCAGCTTGCTCTAAAGCGGCAGTGTATTGGGCATACTGTTCAGGAGTAAGCTGAATTTCAGGATCCGTTGGATTACCGAAGGCGCTGTTTATTTCTGCGATTTTTGCATCGACTTCAGCATTAATTTGGGCGCGACCTGTCTCAATACTTGCTTCTAGTTGCGCTTTTCCATCGGCTATCTGATCAAGGCCATCTTCGATTTGAGCACGTCCGTCAGCAAGCTGTTTTGCTTGGGATTTGAGTTCAGCTTCTCCGTCTTCAAGTTGCTGTTTGCCATCTTCAAGTTGCCATTTGTTGGAATTGATATCTGCCCATCCAGAATCAATTTGCGCTTGGGCATCAGCTAGCTTCTCTTCCGCATCGGCAAAGCCCTTTTCTGCTTCAGATTCTTGTTCGTCAATGGTGTCATAGGCGTCTTGCTTTATTTCGTCGGTACGCGCCTGTTCGCGCTCTGATCGTATAGCTTCAATTCGATCAGTTAACATTTCTATGACAGAGTCATAATCATCTGAATAGCATGAAAGGTTTTCTACGTTGGCAGCTTTGATGTAGAGAGCGGTAAAGGTGTCTGACACGTCAGGATCAACGGCATCTTGCGTTACGAAAAAGCAGCAATCAGGAGAAGCGCTTGCACGAATTGCGATAGGTCCTGTTGGATTAGTTAATTCTGTTGGGTCAATGACTGCTCCCGTAATAGTGTATTCACAGCGCTTGAAAATAGCATTGTCACCATTATCTTCAAGTGTTACGGTGTCTCCGATAGAGGCACCCGTGTCGTTTAAGTAGTTTTGCGTGACGGCTACCTCTGTTTCTGTTGTGGGTAATTCGCCCGAAACAAGGTAGGGAGCATTGATTCCATCAGCGCTGAGGGCTTTTATCCCTACGCTTAAGCGCTGAGAACCAGTGTCGGTATAAGTGCTTTCTTCCCAGGTGCCCTCTGCTTTTTCTACCCCTTCAATTTAGGTAATTTCAGAAACGTCATCGGTAGTTAAACCAAGGGTAGACTGAATAGAAATGTCATAGAGTCCTTGGGTATCGAAAAAAGAATCGGCTGAGTTGCGCAGATCAAAGCAGGAGGCGCGAAGCCCCGTAACCATTGTTACGCCGAGTACACAAATGACTAAGATAGAAATAAAGCGTTTGCGGCTTTGGATAATGGTTCGCCAAATGTCTTTTCTAAACGCGTTTGCCATGCATGCCTACCTGTAACAGTTCCTCTTGATTTACCATTCGATTTCTGCGATAGGCACAGGGTGCTTGTTTATTTCGGTTGAGGTGACGCGCCCGCTGTTTACGCGAATAACGCGATCTGCCATGGGGGCAAGCGCGGCGTTGTGGGTGATGATGAGGGTAGTCATGCCACTTGTGCGGCACATATCTTGTAACAGTTGCAAAATTTGTTTGCCTGTTTTGTAGTCTAGTGCGCCTGTGGGCTCGTCGCATAAAAGCAACTTGGGGTTTTTGGCAAGCGCACGTGCAATAGCAACACGTTGCTGTTCGCCACCTGAAAGCTGTGTGGGAAAATTGTTCAAACGTTCGCCTAGACCTACTTGGATGAGGGTTTCAGTAGCATCAAGCGAATCGGGACAAATTTGCGAAGCGAGTTCTACGTTTTCTTTTGCGGTTAATGTGGGAACTAAATTGTAAAACTGGAAAACAAAGCCAACGGCAGAACGGCGATATTCCACCAGTTGTGATTCGCTGCATTGAGCAATGTCTTTGCTGTCTACTATAACTTCGCCTGAAGTGGCGCTATCCATCCCGCCTAAAATGTTGAGCGCCGTTGTTTTACCAGCGCCTGAAGCACCTAGGATAATGGCGAGTTCACCTTGTTCGACCGTAAATGATGCGCCATCGAGCGCGCGGATTTCGGTTGCCCCTGATCCATAACATTTCACTACGTTGTTGAATTGGATGTATGACATAGTGACGCTCCCTCGTGGCTGCATTTCTGCATCAATAGTAAATATGAGTATAAGAGAAAACTACCTTCATTAAAGAGGCAGATGAGCGGCAAATGATTAAACACACAACAAGCCCGCAGGGGCGGGCTTGTTGCTAGAGGATGCGCAAAATAACGGAAATTCAATATGATATGCGCAGGAGGATAAAATGAGAAAGGGTATTCGATGTTCTAGTCGATAGAAATCAAACGCTTGCGATCCTCAGGCTTTGGCAATTCCTTCTTGGGAACATTAATTTTCAAAATGCCGTTATCAAATTTAGCGGAAATATCCTCTTCGGAAATATCATCGCCGACATAGAAGCTACGACGGCAAGAACCTACGAAACGCTCCTTGCGCAAGTATGATCCGTTTTCGTCTTTGTCTTCGGTCTTCTGCTCGGTGTGAGCATTGATGGTCAGATAACCTTCATCAAGAGCAATCTCTACGTTTTCTTTCTTGAAGCCAGGCAAATCGATATCAAGCTCGTAAGCTTGAGGGGTTTCTTTTATGTCGGTCTTCATGAGTGAAGCGGTAGTGGTCTTTGGCGTAGTGTCGTTAAAGAAGCCAAAGTCAAATGGATCACTCAAAAAGTCATTAAAGAAGTTTCTACGTGCCAACATGATTATCATCCTCTTTCTAGTGTTTGCGATGAATCAATGTTCCTTTTGGTCTTTTGGTATCCCATCCAAAGAGGGAATCAATAGAGGCTCAGAAAACCTTTCCCGAAGGACCATTGCTCATCGCGATCCTTTGTTCAATTGCTATAGTACTGCGGTTTTAGCACTCTAGTGTCGAGAGTGCTAATTTGGTACCGTTTCGTAATAGTTCAACAAAAACATATAAAATGTAGAGAAACGTATAAAGAAATTGCGGATAGTTAACCGAAATTTGTCCGAAAAAGGTAAATGTCAAAAACAAACTGATACCATTACTACATGTTTGATCGGAATTCGTCATACAATCGCAGACCGAATCAATCATCCTCTTATGAAGGGGATGATTTTCTTGATGCCCAAGATCAACAACAAAGACATTCTGATCGCAGTGCACGTTCCCGTCAAAGTTCGCGTTCTGAGCGTGATCCGCATGCGAATTCGAGCAACCAATCTAATTTTAAACAAGCTGCACAATCTGCTTTTGGCTCGCTTGCTTCTCTCGCGTCCCGTTACGTGAGTTTTGGAGACTCGGGTTCTGCGGCGGGTGGAAATCATGCTAGGCGAGCGGCGAGTCGCTCTCAGCATGAAAATTTCGACTACCAAGATGAAAGGATAGAGTCTCGTTCAAGCAGGTCTCGTAATTCAGGGCGCCCACATCAATCAGATCGTGGTGAGCGAGCTTCTCGCGAAGAGCAAGGAAATCGGACAAGTCGTTCTCATCGATCTGATCGTTTTGGATATTCTGAACACGCAGGCATGCGCCGTCCTTATGAAGATGAGAAATCTTCTGGTTATGTCCGACATAATGACCCTGCCACTTCTTCGCGTTATCGTCAGCCGCGTCATGTTGCTTTAGCAGACGCTTCGTATCGTCGCAGAAACTCTTCTTCGATGCGTGAGAGCTATGGTCATGCTCTAGATTATGCGCGCCATGCAGACAACGAAGAACGCTATGAGTTTGGTTATGATGATTATCCACGTAGGGATCATCGTTCAGGTCGTCCGGGAAGTCATGCGTATCGCAGCGAAGATAGGTATGGCGGTAGCTACTCGAGCGGAGAACGCCGTGGCCGTCATGCATATCACGACGATTACGGTGAATATGGCAGCCGTTATGATGAGCGTCATGAATCACGCGGTAGGCATTCCTCTCCTGATATATATGTACGCTCTGGTAATAACCGAGGAATCTTCAATGGAGGCTTCTCGCTTCCTTTCGGAATAGGCTCTTCTTCTCGATTTAGGGGAGGCTATTATGGAGGTAACAGGGGAGGCGCTTCGATTCTGTCGTCACTGCCACTTCCTGTGGCATATGCTGTGCCTGTTGTTATTCTTGTTCTTATAATTGCGCTTCTTGTATTTGTTGTTTCTTCGGTTCAGTCTTGTGCTGCTGGTGGGCAAGACGAGTCTGTTTCAGTACAAGAAGTCCAGCCCATGAATATAAGCTATCAAGCTTCAATAGAAGGAATAGATTCCATTGCCGATTCAGGGGCAACTATTACTGGATTTAGTTTGGCGGGTGAGGGACAAAACTACGTTCCGACCCTTTCCGAAGAGGGACAAAATTCGATACAGTCTGCACTTTCTCCTTTTTTGGAAGAAGATTACGATGTTGGCTTCATAATGATGGATCTCGAAACGGGTAGTGGCTATGCCTATAACCCTGATGTTGAAGTTTATGGTGCTTCATCGTTTAAGGGTCCTGTTCTTATTTATGGATGTCAAGAATCGCTTGAGCCAGGAATTTTGTCTATCGATACTGTCGATGAAGTTTCTACGAATTCCATTATCTATTCTGATAACAATTCTTATTACAGTATGCGTGCCTATTTTGAAGAATATAGCGAAACTGGGCTTGCGAATTGGCTTTCTAGTATGAATATCGATTCAAGCTTAGAAAACGATACGTCATTCCCGCATTATTCTGCGCGTATTTCTGCGAAGCTTTGGATGAATACGTATCTTTATTTCACGTCTTCGGATTCAGATTCTGAAATTGTTTCGTGGGCACAGGATCTCTTTTCTCAGACTGAGGTTTCTATGCTGCGCGCAGGAGTAGATCCTACGTTTCCTTTGGTGACTGATAGTGGCGAAATCTATCTGTATCAAACTGATCAGAACTCTCAATCAACTGATCAGAACAACAACACAGAAGGTTCCAATGATGGTCAGCAGGGTGACCAGGGCAATGCGGCCAATGAGCAACAATCGGCAGACCAGAACAATCAAGACGGTAGCCAAGATGGGCAATCAACAGAAGGACAGTCGGAAGAGGATCAGTCAGCAGGCCAGTCTGAAGGTTTGAGTGCAGCTGATATGGCGGATTCAAGTTCCAATATCGTGGTCTACGATAAAGCAGGCTGGATTCATGGTACAAACGAAGATGCATTGTGTGATTCGGGCATTATCTATGATGGGGATAAGGCCTATCTTCTTTGCATAATGACTGGCGTTCCTGATGGCGACGATGCGCGTCAACAGTTTACTAATTTGGTAGCTGCGCTTTGGGGGCAGCACAGCACTCTTTCACCGAGCCAGGGCTATGTATTAGTGGATCCTGCGCAAGCTTCAGAACAGACTGATAATTCCGACAACAATTCTGGCAACTAATTTAGTGCTCTAAATCCGTAGAAAACGTGAATTTTTAGCCTTGTTTTCAAAAGCTTAAGGCTAAGTAATTGACTTCCTTCGCGCGCGCGTTATACACTGCAAAAGTTCGCTTTCAAAAGCCCCGTGCGAGCTTGAGATTCGAACTCCAAAACAGAAGTTGCTTTGCGGCGCTTTTGCGTTAGTCCAGAAGCGGAAAAGTCTAGCGGCTCTGCAGTGGATGTTTGGAGATGGTGGAGTAGGATCCCGCCGCTTCGAATCGGCAGCAACTTTTGAAAAACGACATTTGTTACTTTATTGGAGGAACACTGTGAAGACCTATTACGCAAAGCCCAACGAAGTTGAGCGCGAATGGCTTCTGATCGACGCAGAGGATCAGGTTCTCGGTCGCGTTGCATCAAAGGCAGCTCAGATCTTGAAGGGTAAGCACAAGCCTCAGTACACCCCACATGTAGACACGGGTGACTTTGTGGTAGTTATCAACGCTGACAAAATCCGTGTTACTGGAGTAAAGGCTACGGACAAGGAATACTATCGTCACAGCGGTTATCCCGGAGGACTGAAGTGCGAAACGTTCCAGGAAGCAATGGAAAAGCATCCTGAGCGCGTTATCGAGCACGCAGTTAAGGGTATGCTGCCAAAGAACACGCTTGGCCGCGCAATGGCTAAGAAGTTGAAGGTGTACGCTGGTAGCGAGCATCCACACATGGCTCAGCAGCCTCGTGAGATCAAGATGGAGGATAACTAATGGCAGGCGAAGCAATCTATTACGGCACTGGTCGTAGGAAGAACGCAGTAGCTCGCGTTCGTATCGTTCCTGGTACCGGTAAGGTTACAGTTAATGGTCGCGATGGCGTAGAATTCTTCGGTCGCCAGGCACTCGTTGACTATGCAACCACCCCATTCGTAGTTACTGACACCAAGGGTCACTTCGACGTTATTGCTCGCTGCAATGGCGGCGGTGTATCTGGTCAGGCTGGCGCTCTTCGTCACGGTATTGCTCGCGCTCTTCTTGAAGCTGGCGATTATCGTGCAGAGCTCAAGCGTGCTGGTTATCTGACTCGTGACTCTCGTATGGTTGAACGTAAGAAGTACGGCCTGAAGAAGGCTCGTAAGCGCCCTCAGTTCTCAAAGCGCTAAACTCGATGGGCTTCCTCTGGAGGCTATCAAAACGTTCAAACTGCAATGCCCGTTTCCGTTACGGCGGAGGCGGGCATTTTGTTTATTTTCATCCAAAAACAAGGGTCTGAAATAGCAAATGTGTATGAAAGACTAAATCACAAAAATCAGACCACCTATATCTGTGTTGTGTATAACAGCAATTTCTATAGATCAAATGATTAGCCGAAGAGCTAGGTTGTGTAGTCCTATCTTTATATAGTGGTAATTCTGGGGGGGGGTGAAGCGTGCGTACTTTTTGTTGAACCAGTTCAAAACGAGTTCAAAACCCGTTCATCCCAGAATTTAACCACTGCAACACGTTCACACGTTGCAAAAAGAATTGCGCTCTATAGAATGGGCAGCACTTCGAAGCAATCTTATTGCACAGGGGTATTAGGCAAAAAGATTTGACTTGAAGGCGTAAGGTTCGGCGGAAACCTAGGGCTTAAAAGCAACGGTTACTGTCTGTCGACTTACGTAAGGGAAATATTTGGGATAGGGACCTGTGACACGAAAGTGTTCAGGTCCCTATTTGTTTTGCGAAAGGTTGTGGTTTTGGAACAGGAAGAATTTATTTCATAGCACAGCATTCGCATATATGCTGTGCCCCTTATGCGCAGTATTCCGTACGTATTGGCAATAAGCAGTAATGAACCGCAGCAGGGTAATACAAAGTGGTTTTTATTACTGCTTCGAGAGAGAAAAAGTAGAAGGCTTCGGTAAAGAAACCGAACAAGAATCTTGGAGGTTAGATTCAAATGATGTACGTAGCAGCAATTTGTGTAGTATTCCTCGCAGCAGGTCTCGCTATGCTTTCTAAGCTTGGTCAGGGCAACTCTGCGGCTTTGGAACTTGCTGCAGCCCGCGCTAATGCAGGTCGTAAGGTTCAGCTTGGTGTTCAGGACTCCCGCGATTTTTATATGCAGCAGTTTGATGAAGCTGTATCAAGCCGTCACTAATTATTGATTGCTAGGCAGCTTGGTAAGTGAGTAATAGCTATTGTTTGATTGCTTGCTGCCCGCTAATTAATATTTTTCGCTAACTTTTGGTATTGCTCCTATTCAACGTTATTCAATGGTTAGTAGAAAAAGCTAGGAACATATATGCTTTCAAAAGCTCTCAGCGTTATGCTGGGAGCTTTTTTAATGGGGCATCATATTGAGGCTAAAACGTAAGAACTATGTACTGCAGTTGCGCTGTGCCGCAGTTATGTACTGAAGTCGAGCATCGAAGTTGTACTGTATTGCAGGTGAGTATTTCAGTTGTGTACTGAAGTTGAGCACTGCAGCTATGTATTGAAGTTGAGCAGTGAGAAGGTCTCAGCAAATAAAGAGCCCCGCGACCTGTGGAAATCGCGGGGCTGGAGGCAAGGAATTATGCAAGTTATATGCATTGCGGATCTAGTTTTTGGTGTCGTGTTTTGTGCTATAAAACGCGGCACGTGTAATGCGTTCTAAACCGCAATGGCTTATTTACTTTCTTCGTGTTCAGCCTTAGCTTTGGCCATACGTTCTTCCAAAGCTTTGAGCTGTTTAGCAGTTTCTTCTTCTTCAAGACGAAGTTCTTCTTTGCTTGTTGCATAGTCGATACGGATCTTGCGATTGTTGCAAAGCAACAGGTAAAGAATGATAGAAGCAGGAAGACCAATGGAAGCGCCACGGGCAACGATGAAGCCAGCGGACATACCAGCAATACCACGGTCCATGTCGTCGCGAAGCAGGTTGATAGCAATCTGCGCGCAAACGAAGCCCTGAACAACCATGATTACAACCAGCAATGCACCAGATGCAGCCAAAGAAACTTCGTAGAGTGGATAGAAGAACAAGCCAACTACGGTGAAGATAAGGTTCGTACCAGTGCCGTCATAAATGGAGTTCATGCCTTCGCGGCCAGATTCCTTATAACGAGCAAAAGTAGCGATTGCATAAGGAGGGCTGAAAGGACCAGCCAATGCAGGATATGGAGCGAACAGAGAAAGAACTACGTTACGGATACCGCAAACGATGTTGGTGCGGTTTACGTTGAACTCAATGTATTCATCATCACGAGCAGAATTGATGCAAAGCTGCTGAACGGTGATGAAGTCGCCATAAGCAATAATCCATGCAGTAAGTGCATAGGGGATACCGGAGATCCAAATAGTAGGATCAGTGCAGAATCCAATAAAGAAGGGCGAAACAGCTGCAAATAATGCGCCGAAGTCAGGCATTACGATGAACTGACCTGAGAATTCATATTGGAAGTCGCCTGAAATGCCACCAACAATGAACAGGAACAAAACGCCCCACAAGAAGCTGTAGTTGCCAAGCAGTGCCAAGATTTTATGCTCTGACATCTTTTCGCGAATACGCTGACTGAACATAAACAAGCAAACTACTACCAGACCGCCAAGACAAGCAATAGTTGCGGTATCAAGTGCGCCGCCTTCAGACATACGAGCAACAACAGAGTTGATACCAGCGCCTAAAACAATGCCGCCTTTCAAGGCTGGAGGCAAAATCATGTTGAGTTTCTTGGATAACCCTGTAGCGCCTAAAACAATGAATAGAATTCCGAGCTCTAACTGTATAACAGTAAGTGCTTGGAATCTTATTACGCCTTCTGGAAGGGTTTCCAGATAGAGCACAATTACTGCCATCGCCGCCGTAATCCAACCGCAAACTGCCGGTTCGCCTAAGAACCAGCTCAAGGTATAACAAGCGGTCTCAAAAATTACGAGTGCGTATGCAGTGTTGGGATCCAAGCCCAACGTAGAAATAAGAACAGCCAATGCACCGTATGAAGTACATGCGTTCATGAGGCCTGTAATAACTTCAGGACCAGAAATGTTAAAGTGGATAAAGGGAATACGAATGCGGAATATTCCCAGTCGAATACATGGCTGAATGCCACCGTATTCACGCTTTAAAGCCATATGACCCTCCTCTAGATAATCAAGTTCCGCAATAGCGAATGGGGATTAACTTCTTAATAATTCCTTTCTTAAATCGAAACCTCCAATTTTGAGCGCACAAAACTAAGCCTCTTCCACAGAGAGTTTTTTTCGCTTATGTTTTGTGATTTGCACGGGAACCAATTTAGAAGTGCTTGAAAAAATAATCGAAAAAACGAAGGTTTTTTCAGGGGTCCTAATAAATTGGATAGTCCGCTTTAGTAAATATAATCTTTAGCTATACAAGAATTACTAATGTCTATGTTATGAACCTATTCACCAGAATCTATAGATGCGTTCAAAAAAATTAAACTAACGGACAAAAAAGAGAATAATGTAGAGAAAAAACTCGTGAACGTGTTATAAATTTATTAAATTACGTTATTTAATTATTCAATCCAAATGAATTGTATTTTGTAATTAATTTCCCCTCTATTATTTTTTGCGGTTAGTTGTTACTTTGTGTTCATGCAGAATACGAAGAATATACGCGGCATTATTTTTGCTCTATTGAGTGGCATCAGTTGGGGTTTTTCTGGTGCATGTGCTCAGTATCTTTTTTCCCATTATGGGCTCGACCCACTTTGGGTCTCTTCGGTTCGCATGCTTTCGGCGGGTATTCTGCTTTCAGTGGTTGCGCTGGTAACTTTTCGCGAACCATATTTAGCCATTTGGAAAACGCCAAGTGTTTTAGCACGCATGGTTGTGTTTGCTATAGCTGGCTTAGCGTTTTGTCAGATGACCTATCTGCTGGCAATTCAATATTCAAATGCTGGCACGGCAACTATTATTCAATACATCGGCCCAGTACTCACGGTCTTTTTCCTCTGTGCTCTTGCGCGAAGGTTGCCTACGCTTCGTGAATGGTTGGCGCTAATTTGTGTGGTAGTAGGCGTGTTTTTGCTGGCAACCCATGGTAATCCTGCAGTAATGGTGCTCTCGCCTGAAGCGTTGTTCTGGGGTTTAGTGTCAGCGTTGGCTTATATGGTGTATTCACTCTTACCTCGAAGGTTGATGTTTCGCTTCGGAAGTGTTCCTGTGGTAGCAGCGGCACTTCTCATAGGCGGTGTTGTCTTTAGTATTTTGCTGCAATCATGGTCCAATATTCCTGCTATGGGACCATCAGGCTTTGTGGTTTTGTTCGTGGGTCTGGTGTTTTTCGGGACTGTGGTGGGCTTTACTCTGTTCTTTCAGTCAATCAACGACATTGGTGCTGCAAAGGCAGGGCTTATGGCAAGTATTGAAACAGTTTCAGCAACGGTTTTTGCCGTAGTATGGCTCGGTACCTCTTTTGTGTGGATCGATATTGTTGGGTTCGTGTTCATTATTGCTACGGTATTTATCTTGGCAAAGCATCCAGGAGATGCTGACATGCAAAAAAACCGTGAAATGTCGAATTAAATATGAATGTATTACTATAAGCACTCTTAATAATAAGAAGCAATTTTATTTTGAAACAAAAGCTTTGATGGCATTTTAATCATCAAAGCTTATCAGGCGTTATAAAGAAATCAAATCTGAACGTAATAATAGATAGTTTATCAATTAGATTTTTCTTATCAAAAGTATCAATATCAAATTAATAAAGCCATGGTGCGTCTTTTGCTTTCGGAGGCTAAAGGCGCAGCCCTTATTAAATTTTTGCAACACAATGGGGATGTTGTTGCAAAGTGTTTAGCTTGATGCGAATGAGGGGTTTCGCATCTTGATGGTTATAGGGGTTTTAATAAGGGACTCACAAGGAGAAAAAGGGGATCATATGAAACCGGTGAAACTTGCCGTCCTTGGTCTAAATCAAGGGGCAAAGATAGTACGCGATGCTCTTAAGCATGATGAAGTTGAGGTTGTTGCAGTAGCCGGGTTTGGAGAACAGGCGGAATCTCTCGCAAGCGAGTTGGGGTTAAAGCGCTACGAGGATTACCGCCTTTTATTGCGTCAAGAAGATTTGAACGCAGTAGCAATCGCGCTTCCTAATGGCTTACATGCAGAAGCTGTTGAAGAGTCACTTGCGGTAGGCATCAAGAACATTCTTTTGGAAAAGCCTATTGCTAATACGATTGAAGAAGCTCAGCATATCATTGACATTTGCAAGGAAGCGGGTGCAACGCTTCTTATTGGACATCATCGCCGTAATTCGCCTCGGTATTTGTTCTTACGCGAACTTATTAAGTCGGGTCGTTTGGGTAAAATTGTTGGTCTTCAAAGCAGCTTTGCTATAGCTAAGCCCTATGCCTATTTTGATGTGGAATGGCGCGTCAAAAAAGGTGGCGGACCTTTGCTTATTAATGCGGTGCACGACTTCGACGATTTGAACTACTTAACAGGTATGAAGCCCGTGCGAGTTTATGCGGCAGCGCGGAATAATATTCGCAATAACGAAGTGGAAGATTCCGTTTCGGTAATAGTTGAATATGAAGGTGGTGCAACCGCTACGTATTTCCTCAGCGATGGTACTCCTGGTCCTTGGAGTTACGATTTGGCTGCCGAGGAAAACTTGAATTACGGGTTATGTAATGAAGAAAATTCTCTGCGAATTTTTGGCACCGAAGCTTCATTCGGCTTCCCTCATATGGATTTGTATTATTACGACAAAGATCACTATGGTTGGAACGAGCCACTTCTTAAAGAGCATTTTGATTTAGAAATTAACGATCCTATGGCAGCCGAATTGGATCATTTTGTTGATTTATGCCAAGGACGCGAAACTATACCACGCTGCACCGGCGAAGACGCATTGGATACCTTGCGAGTAATTAAAGGTATTCAAAAATCGGCAGAAACAAAGCAGGTAGTTGATCTCTAAAGAGTATCGACCCAGTGCGAGAATGGCCTAAATACCAGATATCTAGCAATGCGACAGCGGGTTAGCTATCGGGAATCCGCAAAGCAACTGCTCGTTGGGCATTAGGTCTTTACAACAAGCTGCTTGTTTGTTGCGTATTTTGATTGAATATGAAGCGCCTGCGTTCGATAGAGCGGGGGCGCTTTCCTTATAATGGAGCATTGAAACTAAAGAGCCTGGATGAAATTGCTGATGGTAAGGTTGTCTCTTTTGGTGCAGCGAACACTTCATTCTGGCGGCATTATGAGCTACGAAAGAGAGCATTATGAGAGTTGAAGATCTGCGCTATTTTGAGCATTTATCAAAAGTACTCAATTTCACACGCGCTTCTAAAGAATTGCATATTTCTCAGCCTACTCTCTCGCTTGCAGTGAAGCGTCTTGAAGAAGAATGGGGAGTTCAGCTTTTGGAGCGTAACCGCGCTACGGTTGAATTGACTGATATTGGTTGCGATATTGTCGAGTGTATTTCCAGTGCGCTTTATGATCTTGATAGAGCCCAAACATTAGCAGAAGAATCGCTTGGAACAGAAAATGCCGTTATCAATCTGGGCACCATCCATGCTATGCAGAGTAAATTCTGGTCTCAGGCACTGTTCGATTTTCGACAGGAAAGTTCGTTTGATCCTCAAATTACGGTGACGCAGGCGTATTCAAGAGAATTGCTGCGCAGATTGCGTGCGGGCCAGCTTGATGTGGCAATTTGTAGTCGAGTAGGAGATATGAAGGGCTTGCAATATAGTCTCTGCTGGTCGCAATCACTTGTGCTGGGCGTCAATCGCAAGAACCCCTTAGCGCAGCGCGATAGTGTATCCCTCTCGGAATTGAAGGATCTGGAACTCTTAACGTACAATCCTCATTCACCGGTAACGGAGGGATTGCGTAGCTTAGTAGATAATTATGGCTTGCATGTTCACTATGCCTATGATGACGAAATCACGCTTTCTTCCATTGTGGCAGCAGATGATTCTCAGGTGGCATTGTTCTGCTATTCGTTTTTGATCAATGCGTTTGATGATGTGGTATGCCTGCCTATTCGCGAAGCGCCAGTAGATTTCCATAAAACCTATGTGGTGTGTCGCGATGAAAGCCGTCGTCCTCGCGTAGTGCAGGAATTTATCGATTTCATGAGCACGTATCGTTTCCCTCGTTTATTGGATTACGGTAAAACGCAAAACTAATATCGATTCTTATGGCACAATAAAGTATTGGATCTCGCACGTAAGGCCGCTTTGGCGGCGTGACCTTTAAAGGAGAAGAGATGGCCCACGTTCAAGAAATATACGGATCTATGGTCTTTAACGAGCACGTTATGAAGGAACGCCTTCCTAAAGAAACGTATAAAAGTCTCGTAAAAACCGTCCGTGAGGGCAAACCTCTTGATATTGAAGTTGCAAATGTAGTTGCTCATGCCATGAAAGAGTGGGCAATTGAGCGCGGTGCAACCCACTATACTCACTGGTTCCAGCCTCTAACAGGCATCACCTCAGAAAAGCATGACAGCTTCCTGGATCCTGTTGGCGACGGTACCGCTATTATGACGTTTTCTGGCAAGGAATTGGTTCAGGGCGAACCTGATGCTTCCAGCTTCCCTTCGGGTGGTTTGCGTGCAACGTTTGAAGCCCGCGGCTACACCACCTGGGATCCAACTTCATTTGCTTTTATTAAAGATGAAGTACTTTGCATTCCAACTGCATTTTGTTCCTATACGGGTGAAGCGCTGGACAAAAAAACTCCTCTGCTTCGTTCTATGAATGCGGTTGATAAGCAAGCACAGCGTGTGTTGAAGTATTTTGGCGAAGATGGCCATCGTGTTATTACGACGGTTGGTGCTGAGCAGGAATACTTCCTCATTTCAGAAAAGGACTACGTGCAGCGCCAAGACCTTATTATGACGGGTCGTACGCTTTTTGGTGCTCCTCCTTCGAAGGGCCAAGAGCTTGAAGAACATTATTTCGGCGCAATTCGTCCTACTGTTAATAACTTCATGAAAGAAGTAGACGACGATTTGTGGGCGCTGGGTGTTTCTGCGAAGACAAAGCACAACGAAGTAGCTCCTGCGCAGCACGAATTGGCCCCCTTGTTCACCAATTCAAATCGCGCAATTGATGAAAACCTGCTTACTATGGAAAAGATGCGTCTTGATGCATCTCATCACGGTTTGGTTTGCCTTACTCATGAAAAGCCTTTCGAAGGCATTAATGGTTCAGGTAAGCATAACAACTGGTCGCTTTCTTATGGCAAGGTCAACTTGCTTGATCCAGGCGACGACCCCATGGATAACCTACGTTTCTTGGTGTTCCTTACCTGTGTTGTTGAAGCGGTAGACGAATATCAAGAGCTTTTGCGCATGTCGGTTGCTTCGGCAGGTAATGATCATCGTTTGGGCGCAAACGAAGCACCACCTGCTATTATCTCGATGTTTTTGGGTGACGAACTGGGCGCTATTGTTGATGCGCTTATTTCGGGCGAAGAATATCATTCCGCAGAAGCAGTAGCAATGGATTTAGGTGTTGCGGTATTGCCTAAATTCTTAAAGGACAATACCGATCGCAATCGCACCAGTCCTTTTGCATTCACGGGCAACAAGTTCGAATTCCGCATGCCCGGTTCTGATGTAAATCTGGCTGATTGCAACATGATTCTCAATACCGCTATGGCAAAGGGCTTAAAGGATTTTGCTGATGCTATGGGCGATGTAGAGGGCGCTGAATTCGAAAAGAAAGCCATCAAATATATCAAGAAAACGCTGACCGATCATCAGCGCATTATCTTTAACGGCAATGGTTACTCTCAGGATTGGGAAGAAGAAGCAGAGCGCCGCGGTTTGGCAAACTATCGCAACACCGCTGAAGCGCTTCCTTGCTTTGTTTCTCAGAAGTCTTTGGATCTGTTTGCAGAATTTGGCATTCTTGACGAAGCGGAAGTTCGCAGCCGCTATGAGGTAAAACTGGAAAAGTACAACAAGCTTCTTAACATTGAGGCTCGCGTAATGATTCGCATGGCTCGTCGCGCTTATTTGCCTGCTATCAGCGACTACATGGCTGATTTGGCAAGCAATATTACTACGGTAAAGGCAGCTCTTCGTGGTGCGGATATGACCGAGCACGAAAAATTGCTCAATAAGATTCTCAATGGCTTTAATCGCGCTGCAGAGTGTGTACGTCAGCTTGTTAAACTTCATGACGCTACCGAGGCTATCGAAGATCCACAAGAGCAGGCAAATTCTTATGCCGAAAAGGTTATTCCTGCAATGGAGGCTCTGCGCAAAGAAATTGACGACTTGGAATGCATTGTTGAGCGAAGCTATTGGCCTGTTCCTACCTACAATGACATGCTCTTCTATGCATAGGATTGAATACTAAAAATATAAAGAGCTAAGAGACTTATAGGCAGAAAGACATTTTCTGCCTATTTTTTGCGATTGTTTCGTAACGGTGCGGTAATGGAATTGTTTCAGGCACTCACAAGCAAAGGGATTTTGATTAAATAGCATCGTTGCATCAACATGCAAAACTGGTAGTGCTTTCTGTTTTTGAGAGCATAGGAGGGGTATTACTAATGGATCGACAAAATACGACCGCTGAGCAGGCTCAACGATTAGTCGAACATTTTGCGCTTTTCGAAAAAGCGAGTAAATCGCTCTTTAAAAAATATGACGCTGCTATTCGCGAAATGAAAACGCGTTTTGAAATTCTTGATGCAGATTTGGAATACCGATTTAACCGTAATCCGATTCACCACATGGAATCACGCCTTAAGTCGACCAAAAGCGTGTATGAGAAACTGCAACGTTATGATGTGCCTATAACATTGCGATCAGTTGAAGAGCATATTCTAGATGTGGCTGGTATGCGCGTTATTGTTTCGTATATTGATGACGTGTATGCCATGGTAAAAGTGCTTTCCATGCAAGACGATTTGAAAATCGTAAAAGTGAAAGACTATATTGCGCACCCTAAACCTAATGGGTATCGCAGTTTGCACGTCATTGTGAAAGTTCCCGTGTATTTCCTCGATCGCAAGCAATACGTTCCTGTTGAAATTCAGTTCCGTACTGTAGCTATGGATTTTTGGGCATCGCTTGAACATACCTTGAAGTACAAGCAAGATGTTCAGCTTGAAGGTATAGACATGTGCGATGAACTGAAGAATTGTTCAGAAATTATTCAGGACGTGGAGCGCCGTATGCAGATTTTGATGCATGCAGTACAGACAACCGATGTTGAAGAGGCGGCACGAAAGCGTCGCGAACAACTTGAGGAACAAGAAGCACGTGTTGCAAAGGCGCAACAAAGCCAGTCTATGCCTGATGCACAAAAAGATGCCAAGGCGGATTAAACAAAGCAGATCGAGCAGATAGTTTTAGCAAGCTCAACCATTCTTCGGATGCCATTTACGGAGTGCTGGACTCCGTAAAGATTGCAAAAATGTTTCGTTCTTATTTCACTCCACTTAGTTGGAGTAGAATACGATTCTTGAAAAGCTATAGATATTTTAGAGCTATAGACACATTGGATATCAACAAGGACGAAAGGACGCATCATGGCTGACGTGGAGGCTGTGGATTACATTTGGAAAAATGGCGAAGCTATTCCTTGGGAGCAGGCTACGACGCATGTTTTGACGCACGCTTTGCACTATGGTTCTGGCGTATTTGAAGGAATTCGCTGCTATCACAACACCGATACGGATGAGGCAGTTATTTTCCGTTTGCGCGATCACATGGAGCGTTTGCATCGCAGCGCAAAAATTGCCATGATGGAGCTTCCTTATACGGTTGACGAACTCTGCGAAGCTACGGTAGAGATCATCAAGAAGAACAACATCAAGTCCTGCTATATTCGTCCTTTGGCTTACTACGGTTATGGTCAGATGGGCGTTGATCCAACGGGCGCTCCAGTGGACGTCATTATTGCTGTTTGGCCATGGGATGCTTATCTGGGTGCTGAAGCTTTGGAAAACGGCATCAAGGTAGGCGTTTCTTCTTGGCGTCAGCGTTCCTTTAACGCTATTCCTCCTGCTGTTAAGTCTTCCGCTTCTTACATGAACTCCATTCTCGCAAAGAAGGAAGCAACGCTTCACGGCTATGCGGAAGCAATTATGCTCAACGAAGAAGGCCGCGTATGTGAAGGCACGGGCGAAAATATCTTTGTTGTACGCAATGGTATTTTGTCTACTCCTCCTCTGTCCGATGGCTTGCTTGAAGGCATTACACGCGATACCATTTTGACTCTTGCAACCGACATGGATATTCCTGCCATTGAAGAGTCGCTTACCCGTTCTGATCTTTATATTGCTGATGAGGCCTTCATGACGGGCTCTGCGGCAGAGCTTACCCCTATTAACAGCATCGACGATCGCGTAATTGGCAAGCGTGGCCCAATCACTGAAGCACTTCAGAAGCGTTATTTCGATGTTGCTTACGGCAAGGTTCCAGAGTACGAAGACTGGATCACTCGTTTCTAGATTGCAAATTAGCCTTTGTATAGGGCTCAAGGCAGCTTATACGAGAGCCTCGATGAAATCGGGGCTCTCTTTGTATACGAAAAGAGAACCCCATGGCTACAAAAGTTTATGCATATGACACTACCTTGCGCGATGGTGAACAGAGTGAAGGTATTACGTTGTCGCTCGAAGATAAGCTGCGTATCGTAGCGCGCTTAGACGAATTTGGAATCGACTATATCGAGGGTGGATATCCAGCTTCGAATCCTAAAGACATAGCTTTCTTTAAAGAAGTTAAGCGGATGAACTTAAAGCATGCGCGCATTGCTGCTTTTGGATCTACCTGTAAAAAAGGAGTATCTGCAGAAGAGGATTCAGGCTTAAAAGATTTGCTTGAATCAGGTGCTTCTGTGGTAACTATTGTGGGCAAGAGCTGGGATGCTCAGGTAGAGCGTGCATTGATGACCACGCTTGAAGAAAACTTGCGTATGGTTTCAGAATCGATTGCCTTTTTAAAGCGTCATGGGGTGGAAGTAGTGTTTGACGCTGAGCACTTCTATGACGGCTATAAAGCAAATCCGTCGTATTCTTTGCAGGTGATCGAAGCTGCAGTGCAGGCGGGGGCTGATTCTATTGATCTGTGTGAAACCAACGGTGGAGCGCTTCCTTTCGAAGTAGAAGAAATAACGCGCGTAGTAACAAGCCGTTTCCCTAATCAGCGTTTTGGCGTTCATTGCCACAACGATTCGGGATGTGCGGTGGCAAACACCCTTGCCGCGGTCAAAGCGGGCTGCACTCAGGTACAAGGTACCGTTAATGGGTATGGCGAGCGCGTGGGTAATTGCGACATTCTTTGTGCTATTGCCGATCTTGAGTTAAAGATGGGTTATGAGGTTGTCGGAAGTGAAAACTTAAAGCAGCTCACCAGCGTTGCTCGTTCAGTTGCCGAGATGTGTAACATGGTTCACTCCATGCATCATCCCTATACGGGATCTTCTGCTTTTGCCCACAAAGGTGGTCTGCATGCAAGTGCGATAGCCCGTTTTCCTGAAGCATACGAACATACTAAGCCTGAAAAGGTGGGTAACTCCACTCGTGTATTGGTAAGCGAATTGGCTGGAAAGGCATCGTTGGTTGCTAAGGCAAAGTCGCTTGGATTTGACTTGACAGATAAGGGTAATCTTACTCAGCTAATTCTCGACGATATTAAAGAACGAGAGAACCAGGGCTTTTCCTATGAAATTGCTGATGGGTCTCTTGCAGTGTTGCTTCATATGCATCTGGGCACCTTTAAGCCCCATTTCACTTTAGAGAGTTTCCGCGTCATTGTAGATGATAAAGAAGACACGAATGCTTGGGCAAAAGATGCAACCAGTGAAGCCACCATTAAGGTTCACATTGGCGACAAACGTTTTGTAGCAACGGCTGAAGGCGTTGGTCCTGTTGGGGCGCTCGATAATGCCTTGCGCCTTGCTTTACAGGATGTTTATCCCGAAGTTGAACAAATTGAATTAGTTGACTTCAAGGTTCGTATTCTGGATGAAAATGTTGGTACAGGAGCAACGACACGCGTCATGATTACCACGTCAAACGGAAAAGAATCATGGGGCACTATTGGAGTTTCGGAAAACATTATCGAAGCTTCATGGAATGCTTTGGTTGATTCTTATGAATATGGTCTGGTAACGGTTGGACGATAGCTCTTGCTTGTTCAATGAATTAATACTAGTTTGTGGGAAATCTAGAGAGCACAAAGCATGTGTGAAGAAATAGTTTTAGATGCATTCGGAGGGGATCATGGCTGAACTACGTACCCGTGAAGTTGAGGACCTGCTGAACGTTTTCGCTGGTCTTACCAGTCCTGATGATATTTTTGCTTTGCTTGAAGATCTTTTTACGGTACGAGAGATCAAAGATACGTCACAGCGTTTGGATGTGGCACGTATGCTGAAAGAAGGACGCTCCTATGCGGTAATTGAACAAGCAACGGGTGCCTCAGCAACCACCATCGCCCGTGTTTCAAAAGCGCTCAATTATGGTGCTGGTGGATATGAACGTGCGTTTGAGGTTCTAGAAAAAGAGGGTAGCTCCCGTGGATGCTAAACGCTCCAAAATAGCTATCGTAGCTGCGCTGGTATGTTCATTGGCACTCTTTGCGGCTTTATTGGCGGGTTGTTCTTCTGATTCCGAGTCAAAGAAATACCAGCTAGTTTCAGATGGTAAATTAACCGTTGCCACATCGCTTAATTTTCCGCCTTTTGAATATCTCTCTGATGGAGAACCAGCTGGATATAGCATAGAGGTTATGCGAGAAGTTGCTTCAAGACTTGGTCTGTCGTGCGAATTTGTCAATGTTCCTTTCGAGTCGGTTGTTTCTTCAATTGAGGCAGGCAGACAGTATGATGCGGCAATTTCTTCTCTGTCTATATATGCACAGCGAGAAGAACAGGTGGATTTTACTAGCACATATTACCTGGCTGATCAGGCGGTAGTTACGCTTAAGGACGAATATCTTCGCGTCGAAGAGCTGCAGGGTAAAACGGTTTCTGCTCAAGCGGGAACCATGAGTGAGACCTATGCAGAAGATGCGGTTTCAGAAAAGGTAGTGCCTCATGAAGATGTTGCTTCATGTTTTAGTGCGCTCCGAAAAGGGAAAACCCAAGCAATAGTAGTGGATGCTGCGGTGGCACGTTACCTGATTGAAAATGGCTACTCGGATTGTGAAATCCTTGAAACGGTGGCAACGGGAGAACAATACGGCATAGCGTTGAATAAGGACAATCGCGCGCTTACCGATGCCATAAATGAGGTGCTTGCCGAAATAGAAGAGGATGGAACCCTTGAGGCCTTACAGGATCAGTATTTCAACTAAGTTCTCTACTTTTGAACAGTTCGCTTCAATAGGCTTTTGTTGGACTCTTGAGTAAAGTGAGTCTATAGCGCTACGCTTAGTGCGAACAAAGAAGGAAGGATGTATATGGAACGTAAAGTTGCATGGGAATCATATTCAGATAGCCAGCTAAAAGAACTGGATGCATTGAGTAAGCGTTATATCGATTTTATTTCCGATAACAAAACGGAACGCCGCTGCTTTGCTGCTTCCGTAGCGCAGGCTCAAGCGGCAGGCTATATATCGCTTGAAGAGGCATTAAAGGAAGGACGAGCTCTAAAGCCAGGCGATAAGGTTTGGGCAGGTATTCATGGCAAGACGCTGATCCTTGCTCATATTGGCACCGAACCGCTTGAATCAGGACTCAATATCTTGGGTGCTCATATTGATAGTCCCCGTTTGGATTTGAAACAGAATCCGCTTTATGAAAGCGATGGTTTTGCTTATTTAGATACCCATTACTATGGAGGCATTAAGCACTACCAATGGGTAACGCTTCCTTTGGCTTTGCATGGTGTTGTTGCAAAAACCGATGGCACCGTAGTAGATATCAATATTGGTGACGATCCAGCAGATCCTGTGTTCTGTGTAACCGACCTACTTCCGCATTTAGGCAATCAGCAGATGGCGAAAAAGGGAAGCGAAGTAGTAGAGGGCGAGAGCCTAGATATCTTGATGGGCAATCGTCCGCTCATCGTTAAAAAAGACGATGAGGAAAACGCTGGAAGTCAGGAAATGTCCGATTCCGAAGACAAAGCGCAGAAAGCGGACAAAAGCTCGAAAGAGGGCGTAAAGGCCTTCGCGTTAAAACTGCTCGAAGAAAAGTATGGCATTTCAGAAGAAGATTTTATTTCTGCAGAAATTGAAGTGGTACCTGCTGGCCGTGCGCGTGAATTAGGGTTCGATCGAAGCATGGTTATTGGCTATGGTCAGGATGATCGTGTCTGCGCATACACTTCGCTTGAGGCACAATTAGCGCTTGATGAAACACCAAAAACTACTGCAGTTACCGTTTTGGTAGATAAAGAAGAAATTGGCAGCGTGGGTGCAACAGGCATGGGCTCGCTCTTTTTCGAGAACACCATTGCAGAAATTTTGGCATTGAGCGGATCCGATAGCGCCTTATCTCTTCGTCGTTGCTTGGCGGCATCACGTATGCTTTCTTCTGATGTGTCTGCTGCGTATGATCCTGCTTATGCAAGTGTGTACGAAACGAAAAATTCTGCCTATGCAGGCAAGGGCATTGTTTTTAATAAATACACGGGTGCTCGCGGTAAAAGCGGATCAAACGATGCTCGTGCTGAATATGTTGCCTATGTTCGTCGTGTTATGGATGATGCCAAAGTTACTTATCAGACCGCAGAATTAGGAAAAGTAGATGCAGGTGGTGGCGGAACAATCGCCTACATTCCTGCCAAGTATGGTATGGACGTTATTGACTCAGGTGTTGCAGTGCTTTCAATGCATGCACCGTGGGAAGTAACGTCAAAAGCAGATATCTATGAAGCCTATCGTGCGTACAAGGCATTTTTAGAAGCATAGCGTTCAATTGCGTTAATGGAAAAAATTAAAATAAGTCATGCCATATGGCGTGCACGTGACTATAATGGTGAAAACTTACCCGCAAATAGGGGTAAGATGAAGGCATTAAACAGTAATCGTAGGGTATTTAGAAGAGACTTTAGGCAAGGGGTGCTACATGGCTTATTATTTCGACGAACCTTCTCGTACATTTAATGAATATCTGTTAGTTCCAGGATATTCTTCATCTGAATGTATTCCTGAGGCGGTAAATTTAAGCACTCCTTTGGTGCGCTTCCGCAAAGGCGAAGAAGAATGCCCTCTGACGCTTTCTATTCCTATGGTATCTGCAATCATGCAGGCAGTATCTGATGATGGCATGGCAGTAGCGCTCGCTCAGCAGGGTGGCCTTTCCTTTATCTATGGTTCTCAGACCATCGAATCTCAGGCGGCTATGGTAAGCCGCGTTAAGGATCATAAGGCAGGCTTTGTACGCAGCGATTCTAACCTTACCCCTAATGCAACGTTGCGTGACGTGGTAGCACTTAAGGAAAAGAACGGTCATACCACTATGCCAGTAACTGAAGGTGGTCATCCTCAGGGCAAGTTGCTTGGTATTGTTACGGGTCGCGATTATCGTTTGTCTCGTATGGATTTGGATACCCCAGTTTCTGAATTTATGACCCCGCGTGAAAAGCTTATTGTTGCTTCTGCTGATACCAGCCTAAAAGAAGCAAACGACATTATTTGGGACAACAAGCTTAATTCGCTGCCTATCGTTGATGATAACGACAACCTTATGTATATGGTATTCCGCAAGGACTACGAACAGCATAAGTCCAACCCTCATGAACTCCTTGACTCTCATAAGCGCTATAAGGTAGGCGCTGGTATTAATACGCGCGATTATGCCGAGCGCGTTCCTGCTCTTATCGAAGCAGGTGTTGACGTTTTGTGTATCGACTCTTCTGAGGGTTATTCCGAATGGCAGCTGCGTACCATCAAGTGGATCCGCGATCATTATGGCAACTCTGTAAAGGTTGGCGCTGGTAACGTGGTAGATACCGAAGGCTTCCGCTTCTTGGCAGAAGCTGGTGCTGACTTTATTAAGGTCGGTATTGGCGGCGGTTCAATCTGTATCACTCGTGAACAGAAGGGTATTGGTCGTGGTCAGGCAACTGCTTTGATTGAGGTTGCTAAGGCTCGCGATGAATACTTCAAAGAAACAGGCATCTATGTTCCTGTATGTTCTGACGGCGGCATTGTGTACGACCATCATATGACCCTTGCTCTTGCTATGGGTGCTGACTTCTTGATGCTTGGTCGTTACTTCGCTCGTTTTGACGAAAGCCCAACCAACCGTGTAACGGTAAATGGTAGCTACATGAAAGAGTACTGGGGCGAAGGTTCTGCTCGTGCTCGCAACTGGCAGCGTTACGACTTGGGTGGTTCCAAGAAGGGCCTTACCTTTGAAGAGGGTGTTGATTCTTACGTTCCTTATGCAGGCGCTCTGAAGGACAACGTAGATATGACCTTGTCTAAGATTAAATCTACCATGTGCAATTGTGGTGCGTTGACTATTCCTGAACTACAGGAAAAGGCAAAGCTTACCGTGGTAAGCTCTACTTCTATCGTTGAAGGCGGCGCACACGATGTATTGCTGAAGGATAAGACTCCTTATGTAGGCAATACTATTCGCGGCTAATCGCTTTAACTAACAAATACATAAGCGCAATCGATATAAATGCAATTAAGGCATAATCGAGCGTTTTGAAAAATCAAACATCCCTGATTCTTAATAGGATCGGGGATGCTTTTTGTTGCTGTGAAGTTTGTTGCGTGGGTGCGTTCTCATTTTGAACCAGCGAGTATTGAACGTGATGAAGCGGCAATGGAGTGTTTCTCTTCACAAAATCTCCCAGAAATAGGTATTGGGAAAAATGCTCAAAAAGTGCGCTTTATCTGGTAGTTTGTGAAAATTAACAGGGAGGTGCTTTAATCAACGGCTGTAGCAATTATGAAGAATAGTGATTCTACGTTACACTTTTATGCATGTTTACGCGAACAAAAAAAGCGCTTGGCGCTACGGTTATGAGCATTCTGCTGGCTCTTTCGTTGATGCTTCCTATGTTGGGGGCTCAACCAGCCTATGCAGATGAACTTTCTGATGCTCAGGCAACGCTTGATGCTGCTTCAGCCGAGTTGGATGCAATTTCTGCAGAATATAACGAACTGCAATCTCAAATAAATGACCTTGATGCAGAAATTTCAACTACTACTCAAAAAGTGCAAGAAGCCCAGCAGGCAATGCTTGAAGGCCAGGAAGTATTAGGAAATGCCGTTCTTGCTGAATACAAAAGTGACGGTGGGCTTTCGCTGGTAAATATTGTTCTTTCTTCCGATAGTATTTCGGATTTTGTTACGAACATGACTTACTACACTGCCATTCAGGAAGACCAGGCAGAAATCATTGAAGAGCAACGTCAGCTCAACGAAAAGTTTAATACTGCGCTAGATGACTTAAATTCCAAGCGCGACACCCAGCAGGAAGTTCTTGATCAAGCTGAAGAAAAGAAGGCAGAGGCAGAAAGAGTAGTTTCTGACGCATCTGCAAAGGTTTCTTCTATCAAGGAATCGCAAGAGCAGCTTGCTAAACTCCAGGCTCAAGCAGAGCAAATGGAAAAAGAAGAAGCTGCGAGCGATGGTGAAAAAGAGAGTTCTGATTGGGACACCAACACCGATCGTCCTGCAGCAAGTGGTGGCTCTGAATCTTCAGGCAGCAGTTCTAATGGATCTTCCTCAGGCAGCTCTGGTAGTGGATCGGGAAGTGCCGATTCTTCAAAGGGATGGAAGTCGGGTCCTGCTTCTGCATATGGTGGATCCACCGATCCCTATACTCCTAACCCTGGTACTACGGCAACGGGCGCTATCTGTGACGACAATTCCATGGGCGTTGCAATTCCTTTAAGCTGGCCTAATCGCTCTTCCTATTACGGTCATGCAATCGAGATTAAATACGGCGGCAAAACCGTTGTTGCTACCATCAATGACTGTGGTGGCTTGTCGGGCGGTGCACGTCATCTTGACTTGCAGCCAGGTGTATTTAAGGCATTTGGTTTTAAATCATGCCAAGCGTGGGGAGTTCGAACGGTTTCTTACCGTATTCTGTAACCAATTTTTTGGTCTATTTTCCCGCTTGTAATAATTCGGTTTTATAATGAAGGACGCTTTGTTTCGTGAGTTGCGATTAATTCGTACTAAACGAACAAGGCGTCCTTATAGTTTATAGTTGGCGGTCTTGTGCTTTGATGTGCATTGGCGGCCTTGCATACAGGAAATGTATACAGAAAAAGGATTGACCTATGAAAGAATACAACCCACATGAAATTGAGCCACATTGGCAAAAGGTTTGGGCGGACACGGGTGCCTATACTGCTCGTGAAGATGAGTCGAAGCCAAAGCGCTATGTGCTTGAGATGTTCCCGTATCCTTCGGGCGACATTCATATGGGCCATGTTCGCAACTACACCTTAGGCGATGTAACAGCGCGTTATTACACCATGCGTGGTTATGATGTGCTTCATCCCATGGGTTGGGATGCGTTTGGTCTTCCCGCAGAAAATGCTGCTATTAAGCATAATAGCCATCCTGCTACATGGACGTATGCAAATATTGAAACCCAAAAAGCTAGCTTTAAGCGCATGGGCTTTTCGTATGACTGGGATCGAACTGTTGTGGCATGCGATCCAGAGTACTATCGTTGGGGTCAGTGGATCTTTTTACAGTTCTGGAAGCGCGGTTTGGTAGAGCGCCGCAATTCGCCTGTTAATTGGTGTCCTAACTGCAAGACGGTTTTGGCAAATGAACAGGTTACCGAAGGTGAATGCTGGCGTTGTCATGGCGCAGTAGAAAAGCGTGATCTTACTCAGTGGTATTTCAAGATCACCGATTATGCTCAGGAATTGCTTGACGATCTTGATCAGCTGGATGGATGGCCAGAGCCAGTAAAGCAGATGCAGGCTAACTGGATTGGTCGTTCTGAAGGTGCCGAAGTTGACTTCCTGCTTTGCGACAAGGATGGCAACGCTCCAGAAAATCCAACCGATGACGACATCATCACCGTCTTTACCACGCGTCCCGACACGTTGTTTGGTTGTAGCTTCTTCTTGCTAGCTCCCGAGTCCCCTAAGCTGATGGAACTTGTGGAAGGCAGCGAATATGAAGCTGCGGTAAAGGAATTGGTCGAAGCTGCTTCAAAGGTAAGTGCCGTCGAACGTGCGCAGGGCGATCGTGAAAAGCATGGTACTTTTACAGGTCGCTATGTTATTAACCCCGTTAATGGCGAAAAGGTGCCAGTTTGGGTTGCTGACTATATTGTGGCTGATTATGGTACAGGTGCAGTAATGGCAGTACCTTGCGGCGACCAGCGCGACTTCGAGTTCGCTCGCAAGTATGACCTGCCTATTATTCCTATCATTCTGGGTGAGGATGACCCGCTGTTTGCTGAGCTGAATGGCGTACAAGAGCGCCGAGTAACCACAGTGGATTGGGAAAAATCCTATGAAGCTGAAGGTGTTTTGGTTCAGTCGGGTAAATACACTGGCTTGGTAGGTGGTAAACATTCTCCCGCAGTGGATGCCATCATTGGTGATTTGGAAGCACAGGGCAAAGGTAAAAAGTCCGTTCAGTTCCGTTTGCGCGACTGGTTGATTTCTCGCCAGCGTTACTGGGGCAATCCTATTCCTGCAATTTATTGTGACAAGTGTGGTTTGGTGCCTGTTCCTGAAGAGGATCTGCCCGTAATGTTGCCAAAAGATATTGATTTGGCAGCTGGTGAAACCTTGGCAACGCATGAAGAGTTCTCCAAGTGCACCTGCCCTCAGTGTGGCGGTCCTGCTCATCGCGAAACAGACACAATGGACACCTTCACCTGCTCAAGCTGGTATTACTTGCGCTATACCGATCCTCATAACGACAAGCAGCCTTTCGATCCTGCACGTGCTAATCGCTGGATGCCAGTAGATCAGTATATTGGCGGTATCGAACATGCCATTCTGCACTTGCTCTATTCGCGTTTCTTCACCAAGGTATTACGCGATATGGGCATGCTTGATTTTGATGAGCCATTTTCTAATTTGCTGTGCCAAGGCATGGTGCTCGACGAACATGGCGATGTTATGTCTAAATCTAAGGGCAATGTTATTTCCCCTGAAGAAATGATTGATGGCTACGGTGCCGATGCTGTTCGTGCGTACATTTTGTTCATGGCACCACCAGATAAGGAACTTCAATGGAATGAAGATGGTCTTGCTGGCATGTATAAGTTCCTTAATCGTGCATGGCGTATGGTTGCAGACTTAGCATGTGATGCAGGCGAAAAAACACTCTTCCAGGAGGGTGCATCAGCAGTGGAGGCTGAAGAGGCTAAGAAGATGCTGCTCCGCGAACGCCATCGTGTAGTAGGTAAGGTTATTGAAGACTTTGCTCGTAATAACTTCAATACGGCTATCGCTGCCATTATGGAGTTGGCAAACGCCGCAAGCGATTATCTGCGCAAAACCTCTTCTGAAGTTCGCAAAGCAGATGCTGAACTGCATGCTTTCGATACCGAGATTGCTGAAGTTATGGTTAAGCTGCTTGCGCCAATTGCTCCTCATTGGGCTGAAGAATTGTGGCAATCCGAACTTGGTCACACCGATTCGGTCCATCATCAGGATTGGCCTGATTTCGATCCTCAGGCAGCGAAGGCTGATGAAGTAGAACTTGCTGTCCAGATTAACGGCAAGGTAAAGGCTCGAATTATGGTTGCAACCGATGCGGATGAAGACAGCATTCGTGAAGCAGCCCTGTCAGCTGCAGCTTCTGCAACGGATGGTAAGGATATCAAGAAAGTTATTGTTATTCCTGGTCGTCTGGTTAACATTGTTGCAAAGTAGCTTACCTGCTTCATTAGGCAGTTTGATGCTTTAATAGGCTATTTGAGTAGATTCTATGCGCCCCACTATTGGGGCGCATTTATTTGATAACGTCTGATTGCGAAATTATGACTGCACGAAGAACTCGACATAAGAAAAGAGGATGCTTAAGCCGACTGATTAGGGCCTTCTTTGGCCTTATTTTGTCGATTGTGCTTGTGGTGGTAGGCATTCCTTTGACAATCAATCTCTTCATGTGCGCTTCGACGCGTCCTTCGTTTACAACAGTGTCCAGCTCAAACATTCAAGAAACAGCCTTTGATGCAGATGCTATTGTGGTGCTTGGTGCGGGTATTAACTGGGATGGCAGTCCCTCTACGGTTCTCAAAGATAGACTTGATACCGCCATTGCTCTGTACAACGAAGGGGTTGCTTCCAAGATAATCATGAGCGGAGACAATAGCGATTCGTCTTATAACGAAGTAATGGCTATGGCTCTGTATGCGGAAAATCAAGGCGTGTCTGCCGATGATGTTTTTTGCGATCATGCGGGATTGTCCACTTATGACAGTATGTATCGTTTGCGACATGTTTTTGGGGTGGAGCGATGTGTAGTGGTAACGCAGGAGTACCATTTGTATCGCGCGCTTTACGATGCCCATTCGTTTGGAATCGAGGCATATGGTGTACCAAGCGATAATGCTGATTATGCTCATATGGATGACTATGAAAAACGCGAAGTGCTGGCGCGCGTAAAGGATTTTGCTGCAGTTTTGGTAAACAGTGAACCCGAAACAAAAAGTTCGCCCGTTAGCCTGGAGCAATCAGGAACCGTTACACAGTGGTGGTAAGGTAAATCCAAGTTCTCACAAGGCTTTAAATCAAATCTGAAATTGGGAGAAGCCATGCCAAAAATCGTAGTTACCGATACTGATTTTGAAAATAACGATATTGAAGTTGCTATGGCGAAAGAAGCGGGCGTAGAGATTGCCCTATTTAACGACCGTAGTGAAGAAGCCATTATTCGAAATGCCCAAGATGCTGATGGAGTAGTTACTTCTTATGGCAACTACACCGCAAAAGTTTTTGAAGCGCTTCCGAACCTAAAGGTGGTTAGTCGGACTGGCATTGGGTATGACAACATTGATGCACAGGCGGCTACAAAAAATGGCACTGCAGTATGCATTGTGCCTGGATACGGAACAGAAGTAGTATCCGATCATGCTATTTCACTTGCTTTGGCAAGCTTGCGCCGATTGAATGAATGCGACGCTGATATGCGTGCGGGTGTTTGGGATTATACGCGCCGCCGACCGTTTGGCCAGGTTTACGGTAGAGTTTTTGGTGTTGTAGGTATGGGTGAAATTGGTAGGGCGGTTGCGCGTAAGGCATCTGGCCTTGGATTTCGGGTAATCTGCTATTCGCGTTCTTTGGTGCCAGGTCGTCGTACCCCAGAGGGATATGATATTTGCACACTTGAAGAGGTATTATCGCGCTCAGATGTGGTTAGTTTCCATACGGCGCTTACGCCAGAAACCCATCATCTGCTTAATGCGGATAATATTCGCTTGATGAAACGCGGTGCGGTGGTGGTTAATACTTCGCGCGGGGCAGTAATAGATACGCAAGCTCTCGCTGAAGCCTTGTGTGAAGAGAGGCTTTGGGGTGCGGGTATTGATGTGTTTGAGGAGGAGCCGATTGATTGGGATCATCCTATAATGAAGGCTCCCCATACGGTATTAAGCCCTCATGTGGCCTATTATTCCGAAGAATCAGGGGAAGAGCTGCACCGTCGTTCTATGCAAGCGGCACTTGATGTGGTGCTTGGTCAAACACCAAAAGACTGTTTGAATCCTGAAGTACTGCGGGGTCAAGCGCAGCAGCATCAGCCACGACAAGGTCAAGCGCAAGATAATCAGACTCAGTCACAGAAAACCGAATCGCAAGAGTCTCAACCTGTATCGGTGATGGAATCAGAAGGATCAGAACCCGTAGAGTATTGTTACCAGTGCTGGCGCTAGTTTGGGTTGCTAATGGCGTTGTTCTAGTCCACGAATAACGCTAGTTTGGTTCATAGATGACGCTAGTTTAGCTCGGCGAGAAGCATTAATTCGGTTCGACAAATGACACTAGTTTAGTTCGACGAATTCTACGTTTGAGACTTTGCCTTCTTCAATAGTAAGGCGCGCCATAGTCTTTTTGTTTCCTCCACGAGGGTTTGTTGCGCTACCAGGGTTGATGTAGAGAATTCCATCGAGTACTTGGTTTCGAGGAACGTGAGTGTGCCCATGGATGACAACCTGTACGTCTTCTGCGGGTGTGCCGATATCTTCAGGGCGGTGCACCATAAAGAAGCGAACACCACCAATGCGGGGGGATGCCGTAAAGGGAACATCCGAAGAAAGGGAAGGATAGTCGCAGTTTCCCTTAACAGCAATGGTGGGAGCGATAGCGTCAAGCTCCATAAGAATATGTTCTCGCTCAACATCGCCAGCGCATAAGATGATGTCACATTTTTCGAGTTCATGTACCGCGCAATCGCTTAAAACGCGATGTAGATCCGAAATAACTCCGACTATCATCATGACTAGCCTTTCTGCGAATTTGTAAATCGAGTGCGCGAAATCAAGCGAGTGAAACCAAGCATACGAAACCATACGCACACTCGAAAGGTTCTGGTGTTTTAGTACTCGTCAAAGCGAGCATTTTAATGAGCCGAAAGAAAAATCGACTCTTTTGTAAGTATTTTCTTGAGTATAGTGCATCTTTTGATTGACCTATAAACTTTTGGGCATTAGAATGTTTAGCTGCTCACTACAAAATGTTTAGTACAAACGTAATAACATATTGAGCACAACATATGCGCCGTTAGCTCAGTTGGTAGAGCAGGGGACTTTTAATCCCAAGGTCGCGGGTTCGATTCCCTCACGGCGCACCACTTAAACTTTCAGCCACCGAAACCGAATCGGTGGTTTTTTATTTTCTGCAGAGATTCCGCCGCAGTGCGCCATTCGATTCATCAGCTATCTTGATCGTTGATGAATTTTGGCCATAACTCTGATTTATTCTTTTCTGGATGACTACTTTTGGATGAAAATTCCCGTAATGTAGGTCTTTTAGTTTATTGAAATTGAAATAACTTGGTTCGTTACTATTGTTGTAGCGTTGGTGACGTACAAATTGATAGGCAATTTAAAACGACCTGCATTACGGGAAATATTGTCCAATTGTTGGTGTGAATTTTAAAAAAGATACAGCGCATTAACACGGATAGGAAATTTGCTGGGGCGCAAGATAGGGAATCAACTGGCATGCAAGATGGAAATTATCTTGCACTAACGTGATGATCATGGTGATGGAACGAGCGTGGCGAAAAGCCTGTGGTGTGTTGAAAATATACGTGATGAGCGTGCGGTGTGTAGAAAATATCAAACTTGCACAAGGGAGCGAATTTTTGGTAACATACCCATTTGTCGCTCGTCTACTTATTTGCCTGAAGGAGCAATTGTGGCAAAAGAAGATGCAATTGAATTAGAAGGAACAGTTCTTGAAGCTCTCCCAAACGCAATGTTTAGGGTAGAACTTGAAAATGGGCACAAGATATTGGCCCATATCTCTGGAAAGATGCGTATGCACTACATCAAGATTCTTCCAGGGGATAAGGTTCAAGTTGAACTTTCAGTGTATGACTTGGACCGCGGTCGTATTACCTATCGTTATAAATAAGCGACGTTTTCACTGCATTTCGTGGTCGAAATGTGGTGATTTTGTGTGCAAACGCAAAGTGCTTTGCCAAGCATTACCTGCTTAGCGATGCATAGTGCACATTATTGTTGGAAGTAAGCTTTACAAATCATCGCCTGCGGCTGGGCGTGGTAGATAAAGAAAGAACGCATTTACCGAAAGGAATTGAATTATGAAGGTACGTCCTTCGGTCAAGAAAATGTGCGACAAGTGCAAGATTATCCGACGTCATGGCAAGGTTCTTGTAATTTGCGAGAATCCTCGTCATAAGCAGCGTCAGGGTTAAAGAGAAAGGGAATTATTTCATGGCACGTCTCGTTGGTGTCGACCTTCCTCGCGACAAGCGCATTGAAGTCGGCTTGACCTACATTTATGGCATTGGCCTAACCACCTCCAAGAAGATCCTCGCTGAAACTGGTATTAACCCAGACACGCGCGTTAACGATCTGACTGAAGATGAACTTTCCAAGCTTCGTGACTACATCCAGGAGCACCTCACCACTGAGGGTGACCTCCATCGCGAAGTTTCTCAGAATATTAAGCGCCTCATGGAGATCGGTTGCTATCGTGGTCTTCGTCATCGTCGTGGCCTGCCCGTTCGCGGTCAGCGTACCCACACGAATGCACGTACCCGCAAGGGTCCTCGTAAGCAAATCGGCGGCAAGAAGAAGTAGAGGTGTAACTAGTGGCAGCTAAGAAAAACGTCCGCACCCGCATCAAGCGTTCTGAGCGTAAGAACATTGCTGTTGGCGCTGCGCACATCAAATCCACTTTCAATAACACGATCGTTTCCATTACGGATCCTCAGGGCAATGTAATTTCCTGGCAGTCTGCTGGTACCGTAGGCTTCAAGGGCTCTCGTAAGTCCACGCCATTTGCAGCTCAGATGGCAGCTGAAGCAGCAGCTAAGACCGCTATGGAGCATGGCTTGAAGAAGGTTTCTGTATTCGTGAAGGGCCCAGGTTCTGGTCGCGAGACCGCTATCCGCTCCCTTCAGGCAGCAGGCCTTGAAGTAGCAAGCATCCAGGATTGCACCCCTATTCCGCACAACGGTTGCCGTCAGCGCAAGCGTCGTCGCGTCTAACTGAAAGGATCGATACATTATGGCAATTAACAGGACTCCGGTTCTCAAGCGTTGTCGTCAGCTCGGTCTGGACCCTGCTGTTCTTGGTTACAGCAGCAAGAAGGAATCCAACCGTCAGCCTAAGCGTCGTCGCAAGGAATCTGAATATGGTATGCAGCTGCGCGAGAAGCAGAAGGCAAAGTTTGTTTATGGCGTTCTCGAAAAGCAGTTCCGTGGCTACTTCAAGCGTGCAAAGGCTATGCCTGGTGTTACCGGTGACAACCTTATGCAGATCCTTGAATCTCGCCTCGACAATGTAGTTTTCCGTCTTGGCTTTGCTAAGACTCGTAAAGAGGCTCGCCAGATTGTGACCCACGGCCACATTCACGTAAATGGCCGTCGCGTAGATATCCCATCTTTCCGCGTACGTCCAGGCGATCTCGTTTCTGTTGCTCCTAAGGCTAAGGAACTTCTTGTAATCAAGAGCGCTCTCGTATCTAATGAAGGTGTTCAGGTTCCTGCTTGGCTCGAGGTAGACATCGAAAAGCTTCAGGGTAGCGTTTTGACTCTTCCTGAGCGTGATCAGATTGATTTGGATATCAACGAACAGCTTATCGTCGAGCTCTATTCTAAGTAACGTACGCACTGCGGTTTATTAAGGAGGCTTATTCAATATGACAGAGTTCATGAGGCCGACAGTAACGATTGAAGAGGTCAATGACACAATTGCCCGATTCGTCGTGGAGCCGCTGGAGCGTGGCTACGGTTACACCCTCGGTAACTGCATGCGTCGTGTTTTGCTCTCGTCCTTGGACGGCGCAAAGGCGACCGCAATTCAGATTGAAGGCGTTCAGCACGAATTCACTACTGCTGAAGGTGTAATCGAGGACATTACCGATATCGTTTTGAATGTTAAGGGCCTGGTATTCAGCGCCCTTAACTCCGACATCACTGAAGCTACGGCTCATGTGCATGCTGAAGGTCCTTGCACGGTGACAGGTGCAGATCTTGAAGTTCCTACGGAATTTACTTTGATCAACCCTGATCACGTAATCGCAACGGTTGCTGATGGCGGCACGCTTGATATGACCATTCGCATCGGTGTTGGTCGTGGCTATGTGTCTGCAGAACGCAATAAGCGCACGGAAGACCCAATCGGCATTATTCATGTTGATTCACTCTTCTCGCCAGTACGTCGCTGCTCAATGAGCGTTTCCGATACGCGTGTTGGTCAGCGTACTGACTACGACGAGCTTACCTTGGAAGTTGAAACCGACGGTTCCATCAACCCAACGGAAGCTGTTTGCGGTGCTGCAAATATCATTAACCAGTACATGGGCGCATTCTTAATGCTCGACGAAGTCGAAGAAGACGAAGACGGAGAAGTTGTTTCTATCTTCGCTCCTGAAAATCAGGAAACCAACGCTGAGCTTGATAAGCAGATTGAGGATTTGGATCTTTCCGTTCGTTCTTACAACTGCTTGAAGCGTGCAGGTATTCACTCTGTTCGTCAGTTGGTTGAATATTCTGAGAACGACTTGCTCAACATTAGGAACTTTGGCGCGAAGTCCATCGAGGAAGTGAAGGACAAGCTCATTTCCATGGACCTCAATTTGAAGCAATAGGAGATAAAAGATGAGGCATAACAAGAAGGGGCGTAAGCTTGGCACTGATGCCAGCCACACCAAGGCAATGAAGAAGAGCCTGGTATGTGCGCTTTTCACCAACGACCGCATCAAGACGGTTGAGGCTCGCGCTAAGGAAATCCGCCCTGATGTTGATAAGATCATCACTTGGGCAAAGAAGGGCGACCTCCATTCTCGTCGTCTTGCAATCGCTGCTCTTGGTGACAAGGAACTCGTACGCGAGGTATTCGAAAAGGTTGCTCAGGGTCAGTTCGCTGATCGCCAGGGCGGCTACACCCGCATTCTGAAACTCGGCAACCGCAAGGGCGACAATGCTTCTATGGTAATCATGGAGCTTTGCACCGAGCCAGTTCAGAAGAAGGAAAAGGCAGAAAAGCCTGCTGAAAAGAAGGCAGCTGCTAAGAAGGAAGCTCCTAAGGCTGAGGAAAAGGCCGAAGAAGCTAAGGCAGAAGAGACTGAAGAAGCTACCGAAGAAGTTGCAGAAGAGGCAACCGAGGAAGCAACTGAAGAAGCTGCTGAGGAAAAGGCTGAAGAAAAGAAGGCTGAATAGTTTTATCTACCTTCTTTTGGTACAAACTTTCAAGGGATCGCATCTGTTGGATGCGATCCCTTTTTGTTTTTCTGTCGAATTCAACGTAGCTCTTTTGTGAATCTTTCCAGAGAGTTCCAAATGATAATCGCTTACCACCTAAGATAAGGTTTGAAAAATGTGACCTCTTAGCGAATTGGATGTGAAGTACGTGGCACGTAATAGTGGTACAGGAAATGGTAATTGGCAATTACGCATGGCGCAGTGGATGCAGGGGCGCTATGGTATAGATGAATGTACCCAGGGAATAATGATTTTTGGTTGCGCTTTGGTAGTGCTTAATTTCTTTTTGCACACTAATTTATTGTCGCTCTTGTCGATGGTATGTTTCGTGATTGGCATTTTCCGCATTTTTTCTCGCAATTATGCCGCCCGTGCTCGTGAGCTGGAAACGTATCGAAATCTTATGCAGAAACCAAAAGCATGGTGGCGTCTTACCAATAAGCGCTACGAAAATCGACACACCACCCTGTATTTCAAATGCAAAGGATGCGGCACGGTGCTTAACGTTCCAAAAGGGAAGGGTAAGCTTTTAGTAACGTGTCCTAAGTGTGGCACCAAAGTGGAAAAGAATTCATAGCGCTTCTAGTGGAACATAGTTTCTAATCAGGTATGTGCAGTCCTGATTCGAAGACCCCAAACGATGTCGATTTATAGAGAAATGATACTAAATAAGTGCCATTTAACGGTTAATTACTACAAATTGTGGGAAAACCTCTAAATTGTCACAATATCTTGTGTCAGATTGTGTATAGTGTCTAAGGCGGATCAACCAGTATGTTCTTTGCTGATTTCACCGAACATATTGTTTTTGCTGAAAGATAATCTTTCAGTATTTGGGAAAGGACTTATTCGAATGAAAATTATCAAGCGTGATGGCTCTGAGGTCACCTTCGATATCACCAAAATTGCCAATGCTATTAAAGCAGCAAGCGATGAGTCGCCTGAAAACGAGCGCTTAACTGCTCGCCAGATTGACTATGCTGCTCATAATGTAGCGGATAAGTGTGAAGAGGCAGGCCATACCGTTTCAGTAGAAGAAGTTCAGGACTTGGTAGAAAACGAAATTATGGCACTTCATAAATTTGAGGTGGCGCGCCGTTATATTATCTACCGCTATGTTCAGAACCTAAAGCGTCAATCTAATACAACCGACGACAAGATCCTTTCCCTTATTGAATGCAATAACGAAGAAGTTAAGCAGGAAAATTCCAACAAGAACCCAACGGTAAATTCTGTTCAGCGTGACTATATGGCAGGTGAGGTTTCCAAGGACCTTGCGATGCGTATTTTGCTCCCTGAAGATGTGGTTCGTGCGCACGAGGAAGGCATTATTCACTTCCATGATTCGGATTATTTTGCGCAGCATATGCATAACTGCGATTTGGTAAATCTGGAAGACATGCTGCAGAATGGCACCGTCATTTCTGGCACCATGATCGAAAAGCCTCACAGCTTCTCTACTGCTTGCAATATTGCAACTCAGATTATTGCTCAGGTTGCTTCGAGCCAATACGGTGGTCAATCTATTTCGCTCACTCATTTGGCTCCTTTTGTAGATATCAGCCGTAAGAAGATTCGTCGTGAAGTAATTCATGAATTGAATATGGTTGGCGTAGAGCCTTCATCTGAACAGCTCTCTAGCATTGTTGAAGAACGTCTTCGCGATGAGGTTCGTCGCGGTGTTCAAACCATTCAGTACCAGGTAGTAACCTTGATGACCACGAATGGTCAGGCTCCGTTCGTTACCGTGTTTATGTATCTAAACGAAGCACGCAACGAACAGGAAAAGCACGACCTGGCTATCATCATTGAAGAAGTGCTGCGTCAGCGCTATGAGGGCGTAAAGAATGAAGCGGGTGTTTGGATTACCCCAGCATTCCCGAAGCTTATCTATGTTTTGGAAGAAGATAACGTTTCGGAAGATTCGCAGTACTTCTACCTTACCCAGCTTGCAGCAAAGTGCACTGCAAAGCGTATGGTTCCTGACTACATTTCCGAAAAGAAGATGTTCGAACTTAAGCTTTCTAAGGGCGAAGCTCCTGGCGAGGGCGATTGTTATACCTGCATGGGTTGTCGTTCCTTCTTGACGCCAGACCGTTCAGGTAACGGATACGACAACGTTGCCAATGCGGGCAATTATGAACCTGGTAAACCAAAGTACTATGGTCGTTTCAACCAAGGCGTAGTTACTATCAACTTGGTAGATGTTGCTTGTTCTTCTTATCGTGATATGGACAAGTTCTGGGAGATCTTTGAAGAGCGCCTTGAACTGTGCAAAAAGGCTTTGATGTGCCGTCATAATCGGTTAAAGGGCACCTTGTCTGATGCTGCTCCTATCCTTTGGCAGTATGGTGCTTTGGCTCGTCTGAAGAAGGGCGAAACCATTGATAAACTGCTCTATGGCGGTTATTCCACCATTAGCTTGGGCTATGCAGGCTTATACGAGTGCGTTAAGTACATGACGGGTTATAGTCACACCGATCCTCAGGCAACGCCTTTTGCTATGGCAGTTATGCAGAAGATGAACGACAAGTGTGCTGAATGGAAGGCAGAAACCGATATTGACTTCTCGCTCTATGGCACGCCTCTGGAATCGACGACCTACAAATTCGCAAAAGCATTGCAGCGTCGTTTCGGCATTATTCCTGACGTAACCGCTAAGAATTACATTACAAACAGCTATCACGTGCATGTATCTGAAGAAATTGATGCATTTACGAAGCTGCAGTTTGAAAGCCAGTTCCAGCAGCTTTCTCCTGGTGGCGCAATTTCGTATGTTGAAGTGCCAGATATGCAGGATAACCTGAAGGCAGTTATTCGCGTTATGCAGTTCATCTATGATCACATCATGTATGCAGAGCTCAATACTAAGAGCGACTATTGCCAGGTATGTGGCTACGATGGCGAAATTCAGATTGTTGAAGATGACGGCAAATTAGTTTGGGAATGCCCAAATTGCGGTAATCGCGATCAGGAAAAGCTCAACGTAGCACGTCGTACCTGTGGCTACATCGGAACTCAGTTCTGGAATCAGGGACGCACTGAAGAAATTCGCGATCGCGTACTACATCTCTAAGCTATAAGAAAGCAAAGGCAAGCGTTTAAGCGTCTGTTGAGCAGATGAGCAGCGTTTACCTTGCAGCGCTTACTTGAGGCACGGTTGGTAGCGCAAGCTATAGTATCTAAAGCTGCAACGCTTCAATGAAGCAAGTTTTAAATAAAGGTTAATGCGAGGTTTGATAGGAAATTGTTTCTTATCAAACCTCCATTTTTCTCTATAGTAGTGCTTTAGTGTCACGCACATAACGTACTGAGGGGAACTAATGAATTACGCCGAAATCAAATACTGTGATATTGCTAACGGAGAAGGCGTACGTACCACTTTGTTTGTTTCGGGATGTCGTCATCGCTGTAAGAATTGTTTTCAGCCAGAAACGTGGAGCTTTTCTTATGGCGAAGAATTTGACGACGAAGTGGCAAAAAAGATCATTGCCAGCTTAGATGGTCCTTTCGTTGATGGTCTTACGCTTTTGGGCGGTGAACCAATGGAGCCTGAAAATCAGCGTGCATTGCTTCCTTTCTTACGTGAAGTGAAGCAGACGCATCCAGAAAAAACCGTTTGGTGCTATACGGGCGATATTTTCGAGGATCTTATGAACTCGGATTCGGAAAGACACACTGAGGCAACCGAAGGGCTCATGTCTCTTATCGATATTTTGGTCGATGGTCCCTATATTGAAGCCGAGCACGATATTACCCTTCGTTTCCGTGGATCTCGTAATCAACGCATTATCGATGTTCCTGCAACGCTTGCATCGGGGTCTATTTGCCTATGGAGCGATGATTCCAATTACGCTACTCACACCTGGGTAGAAAGCGGTATAAGTATTTAGACCTGGGTAGAAAGCGGCGTAAGTAGTTAGGTAAGTATTTAGGTGCGTATTAGGTGCGTGCATAGCGTTTTCGCGCTGCGTGTACAGAACTAATTGAATCAAGATAATTGATTGTAAACGTAGCCTAATTATTGCTGTGCCATACTTATAGAATGCATTCAGTATTCAACTTATACATACCAGGAACCACCTTTGTGCATAAGATGGATGCGCGCATAAAGCTTGTGTTCTTGTTTTTATTTTCTTTGACGGTCTTTTTGGTAAAAACCTGGTTGGGGGTTGGAATAATTGCAGGTGCAATTTTTGTCTTACTTCTAGTTGCGAATCTGCCAATAGTTCGTCTTGTTAAACTCTCGATACCTCTGCTTGTTTTACTTGCGTTTATTTGGCTATGCAATGCCTTTACCTTCAATGTTGTGGACACTCCCTGTGCAAGTGGAAATGCGGCTGGTTTTATGGCTGGATGGTATCCAATTGCACTGTGGGGGAATTTCGGCTTTAATCCCCAGGGATGCATGATTGCGCTTATATATGCGGTGCGTATTCTTGTGGTGTTTTTTGCTTCCTATGTGGTTTCTTTTACCACCACCGCCGAAGCGCTTAGCGAAGCATTCTCTTTGATGCTTTCTCCTTTGCAGAAATTAAAAGTTCCCGTTGATGATATTGCAACCGTTCTTTCTTTGGCGATTCGCTTTATTCCTTTGATGGCGGCGGAATCTGAGCGAATTCGAAATGCTCAAATATCTCGTGGAGCAGCTTTTGACACGGGAGCATTATGGAATCGTATCTTTTCATGGCGGGTAGTGCTTATTCCTCTTGTAGTGGCAATGTTTAGGCGTGCAGCAATGATGGGACAGGCAATGGAGGCTCGCTGCTATGGTGCAGGAATTCGAACTCGTCTGCACGAACGGGTAATATCTCGTGCGGAGGCAAGCGCGACTGTAGCGTTTGTAGTGGTATGTGCCGTTTTAATTGTACTTCTGTGAATTGATGTAAGACTGGCGAGTGATAGTTTGCCGCTACTCGGCGATTATCACGCTGCTGAGTAAATACTGCATAAGTTTACAGGTTGATTCAGGGCAGCGTGGTATCATTGTTACGTTTGGTAAAACACTTTCCAAGGAGGAAACTCAATGGCTACCATCATCGATGTGTTTGGTCGCGAAATTCTGGACTCCCGTGGCAATCCTACTGTTGAGGTCGAGGTTATTCTCGAAGACGGCTCTATGGGCCGTGCTGCGGTTCCATCTGGTGCATCCACGGGCGCTTTCGAGGCAGTTGAGCTGCGCGATGGCGATTCTGAGCGCTATCTGGGTAAGGGCACGCTGAAGGCTGTTGCTCACGTAAATGAAGAAATTGCTGATGCTCTTATTGGTATGGAAGCAGAAGATCAGCGCGAAGTTGATGCGGAAATGATCGCGCTTGATGGCACGGAAAACAAGGGCAACTTTGGCGCTAACGCAATTCTCGGTGCTTCTTTGGCAGTAGCTAAGGCAGCAGCAGAATCTGCTGAACTTCCTCTTTACAAATATGTTGGTGGCGTAAATGCAAACATGCTGCCTACTCCTATGATGAATATCCTCAATGGTGGCGAACACGCTGATAACAACGTTGACTTCCAGGAGTTCATGATTATGCCAGTAGGTGCTCAGTCTTTTGCTGAGGCACTTCGCTGGTGCGCAGAGATCTATCACACTCTGAAGAAGGTTCTTCACGAGGCTGGTCTTGGCGGCGGCGTAGGCGATGAAGGTGGTTTCGCTCCTAACTTCACCACCAATGAGGAACCCTTGAAGTACATCGTTGAAGCTTGTGAAAAGGCAGGATACAAGCCAGGCGAAGATATTATGTTCGCAATGGATCCTGCATCAACCGAGTTCTATGATGCAGAACGCGGTGTATATGTTCTTGCAGGCGAAGATCGTGAACTTACCAGTGAAGAAATGGTTGAATACTGGGCAGCACTTGTTGAAAAGTATCCAATTATCTCCATTGAAGATGGTATGGCTGAAGAAGACTGGGATGGCTGGAAAGCTCTGACCGATCGCATTGGCGATAAGGTTCAGTTGGTTGGTGACGACCTGTTTGTAACCAACCCTAAGCGTCTTGCTAAGGGTATTGAGCTTGGTTGTGCAAACGCTATCTTGGTTAAGGTAAACCAGATTGGCTCTTTAACCGAAGCTCTGGAAGCTGTTCAGATGGCAAAGCAGGCAGGCTATGCATGCATCATGTCTCACCGTTCTGGCGAAACTGAGGATGTAACTATTGCCGACTTGGCGGTAGCTACCAATGCTGGTCAGATTAAGACTGGCGCTCCTTGCCGTTCTGACCGTGTTGCTAAATACAATCAGTTGCTTCGTATCGAAGAAGAACTGGGCGATGCTGGTCAGTATGCTGGTATGAAGGCTTTCTATAACATCAATCGCTAACCTGTAATGGCACTGCAGCAGAATTCGTGAATAGTCAAGTTTTCTAAGCTGTAATTGTTGTTCGGATAGTGCGGTAATGAATCATGAAAAGGGTGCGGAAGTATTCCGCACCCTTTCTTTTGTTCTGTCGGAGAATACAACTTGCAAATAAGTGTCCTAACAGGAATTATGGTTAAAACGGTGCCTGATAGGAGGTATTCCTATGGTCATTTCGAATGAAGAAAAGAAGCACACCGCAATTCCTTATGTGCTTGTTGCGGTAATTGCGCCTATTCTGGCGAGTCTTGTGATCCCTCTGTATAGCAGCTTGGTTTCCGAATCGGTACGTTGTTTTCAAACGCCATTTCTCGACATTGCTGAACAAAATCAGGTTCTTGGGGTGGCTCTTAACTTTTTGTATGTTGCATCGCCTACGGTTTTGTTTTCGCTTGTTTTAGCGGCATCAATCGTTGTGCTGCTAAAAGCGCCGAAACAAAGCCAGCTGGCAGTATGCATTATTGCTTTTGTGATCAGTCTCGTTATTTTGGTATACGCTACTGCGGTTATCTTTGATCCAAGTCTTCGCATGATAGGTGAATTGGAATTTTCTTACGGATCAGATTTCCCGCTCATTGCCTGTTTTGTATACGGTGCTTTGTTGGTATATGCAGGTATGACCCGCAAAGCGGATTAGTGCTCACTTTGCGGGTTTATTAGCTCATCGTAAATATAGGTTCATATGATATTTATGCGATGTGCTATTTGCGAGCGGCTGTATCTTGCTCAATGGAGTCTTTCCAGGACTCGTCACGCTGCGAACACCCTGCTCGCATACTGATAGTTTCGGCACAAACCGCACCAAACATAGTTTTGCTGCCAAGCTTATCTGCGATAAACGTTGCGGCACGTGCGACAGGAATGCCAATTTTGGATGCTTCTGTTGCAGCATCGATGTTTGCGCCTAAAAAGAGGAAATCCCAACCAGCTTCTTCCTTTTCGGTAATAAGGTGTTTTACCTGTTTGTAGGTGTATTCAGTGCTGGCATTCTCTAAGCCATCGGTCGTAATAAAAAAGATAGTGTGTTCGGGCTTGTACTCTTCGGGCAGATATTTATGGATGTTGCTAATGTGGCGAATGGCGCCTCCGACGGCATCGAGGAGGGCTGTGCAACCGCGAACCTTGTAGTCCTTTTCCGTCATCGGGGAAACATTTTCGATAGGGATGCGATCATGTAAGACTTTGGTTTCGTGGTCAAACAACACCGTTGATACAACTGCTTCGCCTTCTGCTTCCTTGTGAGCCTTGAGGGTAGCGTTAAATCCTCCTATGGTGTCGCTTTCAAGACCGCTCATGGAACCACTGCGATCAACGACAAATACCAGTTCAGTTACATTCTTTTTCATAATGACTCCTCCTGATTCTGCTTTGCTTGTTTACAGGAAGAAGAATACGCGGGGCGGAGGTTTAGTAGGTCAACTGGCAGTTGACATTAGCAGGGAGAACTCTGGCAAAAAAGAAGGCGAAATATTCTGGTGAATAGCGAAAGCGAAATACTTTGATAATAAATGGAAGTGAAGCACCTTGGTGAACAATGAAAGCGAACTACGATAATCACAAAAGAGGCTGATCAAAAGCGTAAAGTGTTGCATTTATTTCGAAAATATCGAACTGATTATTCATTATGAAATACTCAACAATAACGTCTGCCTTGCTGCTGTGGGAAAGTGCGTATCCAGCACGACGGAGCAAGTCTACCGTAGCGGCTAAATCGAGCTCAAGGGCGATGGCAAGAGCAAGCACCGTTTTCTTTGTCGGCTTATAAAGCGCATCACTGCGAATTTTGCTAAAGAGCTGGCGGCTCATATTTGCTCGTTTATAAACTTGCGCATCGGTCATGCCTTTAGCATCAATAAGCGCCAGTAAGGTAGTGGAAAAAGAGGCATCTAGTGAATCTAGGAGTTCGGAGAGGCAAGGAGGCTGGCCAAGAGTTTTAGCTGCAAGGGCTTCTGCACAAATGGTTTCGCTAGTGCTTTTATTTTCGTCATAGACAGCGTTTTCTGAGGTTTCTTCTTCGACATCTTTATGAGACGAACTTAGTGATGGCATCATAGCCGCTGAAGGAGAAGCGGATAGTGCACCATAGACTGCGCCCGCAGCGGTAAAGAAAGAGTCGTTGAAAGCTTCAGCTCTGCGTGTTCGTTTGCGAGTATCAGAATGCTTACCTACGTACACATCGTCTATATATTCTTTGATGCGGTCATACACCGCAAGACCTGCTTGTAGTGCGTTACGATTAAACAGCACCAAGCGAATTTCGGCATCATGCGAATCGAGATAATCGTGTATGGCATTGTGCGCTACGGAAAGAGAAACATCTGCGGGAAATCCGTATACTCCCGCAGACAATAACGGCAAAGCGATAGAAGAAGCATTGTTTTCTGCAGCAAGAGAAAGGGCGGCATCGTAGGCGCTGCGAAGCGAAACCACTTCATTATGTGTGCCACCTTGCCAAAGGGGACCTACTGCATGGATGATTATTTGAGCAGGAAGATTAAAGGCGGGAGTTGCAACAGCGCTTCCTGTGGGGCAGTGTCCTATTGCATTACACGCTTCTTGCACGTTTGCAAATCCTGCCGCTTGCGCAACAGCTTCGCCAACGCCACCAGTAATTTGTAAATCTTCATTTGCGGCAACAATAATGGCGTCGGCTGACACAGAGGCTAAGTCATTGCGTTCTATCGTGAAAGGCATAATTCTATCCTTTTAGTTCAGCGAAAGCAGCATTGGTGTTATGCGGTGCGCCAAGTACTGTGCTTTGTGCGACGCTTAGAAAGGCGATGCGTACAAAGCTTTCTTTCGCGCTATACTTCTTTAGTTACCTAAAAATTGCTACATGCAAGCTTTTTATGCTGTGCAACAAAGGTAACAGCTTTTACGCAAAGAATACTAGCTTTTCAGGAAGAACTTTCAGAAAGAAGGAACTTTCGTGCAAGATTTACCAAACGGTTTTACAGGCTTTGCAAATCGCCCCAAGAACTCTGTGGCAAACTATCGCAGTGCTTCTGAGGCTGCGCGTTCAGCAGATCATCAGTCGAATCTTTTTACGGGAAGCGCATTTAAAGATTCTTCGAGTCAAAAGAATTCTCACTCTTTTGGATCAGATGTGTTGAGTTCAATAGAGACATCTCGTGGTGCAGGTTTTTCAGAAGGTCCTACCGAAGAAGAGCTTGCAGCAATTGGTGACCGTGATCGTCGTTGGGCTTGGGTGGAAGTTGATCGTAGCGCCATTCAGTATAACGTCATGCAGACTAAGCACCTTATACCCAACAGCTGCCGCTTGATGGCAGTAGTAAAAGCTGATGCTTACGGACACGGAGCAGTAGAGGTTGCAAAAGCTGCTTGTAGTGCAGGCGCAAGCTATTTAGGTGTTGCTACAGTCAATGAAGCAATTGAGCTGCGCGAAGCAGGCTTGCGCGAACCTATTCTCATTTTGGCAGAACCTCCTGCTGAAGCTATTCCGCTTTTATTACACTACAACATAAGGCCTTCGGTTTATACCTCTGAATTTGCGATTGCTTACGGCGAAGCAGCAGATGCGCGAGGGTTGAAAGCTCCTTATCATCTGGCAATTAATTCAGGCATGAATCGTATTGGTGTGCGATTCAATAATGTTGTTGAGTTCTTGTCTCAAATCAGCTTCCATCGCGCCCTAGAGCTTGAAGGATGCTTTACCCATTTTGCTACGGCAGATGCACCTGAGACGCTCGATTTCCAGATCCAAATTAATCATTTTGTTGAGGCGATGCGTGCAGTAGAAGCGGCAGGCATTAATCCAGGCATTGTTCATTGCGACAATTCTGCAGCTACTTATCGCTTCCCTAAAACAAACTTCGACATGGTGCGCTTAGGCATTGCGATGTATGGTTATCAGCCTGCAGCTGACACGCATCGAATTGTTGATTTGCGTCCCGCTATGAGTGTTCATGCACGCATTACTAATGTAATGAATGTTCCAATGAGCGAAGGCGTAAGCTACGGTATGAATTATCGAAGCCCTGGTAGCGTGAAAATCTGCACCGTTTCGGTGGGCTATGGCGACGGTTTAATGCGTCTTCTTTCAGGCAAGATCGATTTTGCTTATCAGAATCGTGCAGTGCATCAGGTTGGTAATATCTGCATGGATCAATGCATGTTTGAGGTGGACTTACGTTCGCGCGTAAATATCAAAACGCTCGATCCTCATATTGGAGATGAAGTTCTTATTGCTGGCCCCCACGACACGGTGGATTGTTCCATCGCTACTATGGCAAATCGCGCAGCAACGATCCCACATGAGCTGGTTTGCAATTTCTCTCGTCGTCTACCTCGCTTTTATAAATAGGAGTACTGCATGAAGGTGGAAAAACTTCCTTTAGATGAAATTCGTGCTCAGGTCGAGCAGTGCCATGCTTGCTCTCTTTGCGAAACGCGCACCAATATTGTGTTTGGTGATGGCGATCCTCATGCGCGCGTGCTTATTGTAGGCGAAGCTCCTGGCAAAAATGAAGACTTGCAAGGAAAGCCTTTTGTGGGTGCTGCAGGCAAGTTTTTGGATGAACTTCTTGAAGCGGCGGGCTTGAAGCGTGAAGAGGTGTTTATCGCGAACGTTTTAAAATGTCGTCCACCTTCGAATCGCAATCCTCAGGCAGATGAAATTGAAGCATGCGCACCGTTTTTGCGTGAACAAACACAGTCTATTGATCCTTGGATTATTGTAACGATGGGCAATTTCGCTACCCAATTCATATTGCGCACGGGAACAGGTATTACCCACTTGCGTGGAACTATTCAGCAGACAGGGCGCTTTATTGTGCTCCCAGTGTTTCATCCCGCAGCGGCAATATATGACCGTTCAAAGCGAGATGTGCTCCTTGAGGATTTCAGGCAGGTTGGCGAGCTTGTGCGTGCTAGAATGGCCCAGGAACAAGATAAGAGTGCCTCGCAGTAATAGCGCAGTGCACTAAGATAAGGATTGGAGTTTCCAATGGTAGAAAAATCAGATGTAGCAGCAGTGCTTGAACTTATTCGTCCTTCTCTTCAGGCTGACGGTGGCGACGTTCAGCTGGTAGATGTTGATGAAGAAGGCGTAGTAACGGTAGAGCTTCAGGGCGCTTGCAAAGGATGCCCTATGTCTCAGATGACGCTTGCTCATGGTGTTGAGCGCGTATTGAAGGATCGCGTTCCTGGCGTTACTCGCGTAGTTCCTGCTCAGTAAAAATGAGTATAGTATTTCGAGAAGCTACCGCGCCTATTGGGGTGCGGTAGCTTCCTTTTATCGAAGGATTCTTTCGTCAGAAATTGATCTTATACCTGCGAGCATTATTCTTGAGCAAAAGAAGATAGATGCTGCAAAGCGAAGAAATAGTAAGGATCTGGTTTTATGGCACATTGTTGGGAGATTCGTGGATGCGATGAAGAAATGCAGTCGCGTTGTCCTCATGCATTGGCGAATGATAATTGTCCGCCAGATTGCCACTATGCCGCATGCGATAGACCAACTCATACAGTTACATCAAATTTCGATTTGCTTTTCCGAACCGATATTGATCGTAGTGCAAATAAAAAAGACGTGTGCGCTTTTTGCGAGTTCTTTTTATCGAATGCTCCCACGGTAGAATAGGTGTCTAGTGGCGAATAATTTGTAAATGCAATTTGCGTTTACGTTAAAGCTGTGCAAGTTACTGCACAGCTTTTTTGTAGTTTGCTACAGTAAAACGATCGCAATACAGGGCAATTGCAGAATGTCATAGTCGTAAGAGATAGAGACGTTTTCTTGGAAGGAATTCTATGCTCAACGAACTTTATCAAAGTTTAGACCCCATAGCGTTTACCCTAGGTCCTTTTACCGCACGTTGGTATGGTCTTGCCTATGTGGCTGGCTTTCTTTGCGCTATAGCTATTATGTATGTGGTGGGTAAACGCTGGAAAACTCGCTTCGATTTCGATTCGCTCTGCATTGTTTTGTTGTGTGCCATGATTGGCGTTATTGTCGGCGGCAGGCTAGGGTATGTCCTGTTCTATAACTTCGAAATGTATGCCGCCGATCCTCTTTCAATCTTAGATTTCTCTCGTGGAGGAATGAGCTTCCATGGAGGCTTCGTCGGTGCTCTTATTGCGGGCATCGTTGCATCGCGCATTATAAAAATGCCGTTTTTGTCGCTAGTGGATCTTGCCATGATTGGCGTTCCTCTAGGGTTGCTTTTTGGTCGTTGCGCAAACTTTATTAATGGTGAATTATGGGGTGCCCCTACGGATTTACCTTGGGGTGTTGTATTTGGCGGAGCCGCAGGATCGGAGCCGCGTCATCCAAGCCAGCTCTATGAAGCGTTCTTTGAAGGCATCGTTCTTTTCGTAGTTTTGTTTGTGCTTTCTCGAAAACAACCACCGCTCCCGCAGGGAACCTATTCGGGCGTATTTATGTTGGGGTATGGAATTTGCCGCTTTATGGTGGAATTCATCCGAGAGCCTGATGTGCAGCTTGGCTATTTGTGGGGCGGCTGGCTTACTATGGGTCAGGTTTTATCGCTGCCTTTGATTTTGGCAGGTATTGCTTTGCTGATATATGCCCGAAAAACCAAGAAGCCTCAAGATGGCCCTCACTACAACGAGGCGAACTAAAGTGACCTCGTTTGACTACGAAACCTTGTGTGGCTGCGAAACCCCGTTTTGCTTTGAAAGCTGCACCGACGGTTTAGCTAAGCTACTTTTCGGAAGATGTTGCCAAATCGGTACCATGATAAACAACACCGTAACAACGTGGTTTGTTTACGCAGTTGAACATCGAGTGAGCCTTATAATAAGAAGCGATCGCAGGTATTAAACAGGATGCCTAGACAGAGAGTATAGGCAGAAAAGCGCGATAAGCAGAGGGTGCGATCAAATAAAGATCGCAGACAAGTAGCAAATTTCGGAAGGGAATTCTCATGGGAAAACTCCAATTTTTTAAATGTATGCACTGCGGCAACGTGGCAGTAAAGCTGTTTGATAAAGGCGTGCCATTGATGTGTTGTGGTGAAAAAATGCAGCTATTGGAAGCTGGTGTTACTGATGCAGCTCAGGAAAAGCATGTTCCTGTGGTAACCCAGGGTGATGTTATTCATGTTGAAGTTGGCAGCGTTGCTCATCCAATGGAAGAAGAGCACTTCATTACCATGATTGTTCTTGAAACCGCTCGTGGTTTTCAAGTAGCACATCTTAACCCAGGCGAAGCTCCTGCGGCTGACTTCGTGGTTGCCCCTGGTGATAAGGCTGTTGCGGTATACGAATACTGTAATCTTCACGGTTTGTGGAAAACCGAACTGTAAGGATGTATTCAATAAACAATATTTGAGCGGATAAGTCTTTGCTTTTATAACTGACCAAAAATCTTTTCTTACAACACACGAAGGGAAGCGAAAGCTTCCCTTCGTTGGTATTATGTAGAGCATGGCTAACAAACGAAACAAATCAGCTAAAAGAAACCTTACTTCAGAACCCGTGATCGTTCCTTCAGGTACCTACGATATTGCTATTGTCGGCGGTGGAGCATCGGGTCTTGCCTGCGCAATTGCCTGTATGCAACAAGTGCGACTGGCACAAAATGTACCCGACACCCCCATGTTTCCCCGTATTGTTATTTTGGAATCAGGAAAACGCATTGGGGCTTCTATTATGCGCAGCGGCAACGGTCGTTGTAATTTTTCAAATGCGCACTTGGATGTTTCTCGTTATCATCATGCTGATTTTGTTCGGGAAGCTTTTTTGGCGCTTGAATCTAATTCTGCTCTACCTTCGGTTCTTGAATGGTTTGAGCAATTGGGCTTGGTTTGGAAAGAAATGCCAGGATCTGATGGCCTTTTATATCCTTTCTCGAACAAGGCAAATTCCGTCCTAGAAGTACTGCGCTATGCGCTCGATAGAGACGGCACTTTCCTGCGAACTTCTTCGGTGGTGTATGCCATACACAAAGCTGATGATTTTCATGATGGTTCGGCTGAAACCTTAGCGCCATTTGCTCTTCTTGGAGAAACGACTCTTTCGGACGAAGAGACGGCTCCTTTTGAAATAAATGCCAATCAAGTAGTAGTTGCATCAGGTGGCGCCACTTCCCACACTCTGCTGTCCAATTTCGAGGTGCACTATAGTGAACCAACGCCGTTGCTGGGCCCTTTGAAGGCAAAGCCGCTTACATCAGAGATTTCACTTTCTGCATTGGATGGAATTCGCATGCAGGTATGTCTGCGCATTCCTGAGCGATCTTTTGAAGAAAAGGGCGAAATTCTTTTTAGGGATTATGGTTTGTCAGGCATTGTGGTGTTTAATGCGTCACGATATGTCCAGCCTAGAGACACGATAGTTTTAGACTTGGTTCCTGAATATAGTACAGATGCGTTATCCGCATTATTTATGCGTCGTTTGAATATATTAGGAGCACGAAAGCCGCTCGATTTTCTTACGGGTTTTGTGTTGCCTTCTCTTGCTTTGGCGTTATTGCAAAACGCAGACATTGCTCAGGCGACTCAAATCACAGAAGAAGATATTCCTGTCTTAGTAAAGGCATGTAAGGAATTTTCTTTTGAGGTCGACGGAATCGCTGATGCAAGAACTTGCCAGGTAAGACGTGGCGGTATTCATCCATCTGCTAGTGACGCGGCCACCATGCAGCTCGTAAACTATCCTGGGCTATTCGTTTTAGGTGAAGCGCTTGATGTCGATGGACCTTGTGGTGGCTATAACTTGCATTGGGCGTGGACGACGGGTTTGCTTGCTGGTGATGCGTTGGCTGCCAATTTCTTGCATTCATCTTATAAACAAAAGTAAGGAAACAACAGTGATTGAAGTTTCTGGCATACCTGTTTCTCTTGATGCGATGCTTCCTGGTAAAGAAGCTCTTCAAAAAAAGGAACTTGCGCGTACTTTGGGGGTAGCTCCAGATAAGGTACGCTCCTATACGCTTTTAAGGCGAAGTGTTGATGCGCGAAAAAAATCGAAGGTTCATTTCACTACTACTTTTGCTTGCGAGCTTTCAGACAACCTGGAGCAGCGCCTTTTAAATAAAGCGCCAAAAGGCCTTCAGGTAAGACAAGCTAAACCCTATGTGCCCCTTGAATATCCTCTGTGCCATCAGCCGAAGGCAAAAGTGTTGGTAGTAGGATTGGGACCTGCGGGCTTGTTCGCGGCGCTGTATTTAGCTCGGTGTGGTATTCGTCCTTTGGTTGTAGAACGTGGTTTTGATGTTGAGACTCGCGCGCAAGATGTTGCACGCTTTGAAAAAACAGGGGTACTTAACCCTCATTCAAATATTCAATTCGGCGAAGGGGGAGCAGGCACTTTTTCTGATGGTAAATTGACCACCAACATAAAAAGTCCTTACGCAAAACATGTATTACATTGGTTTGTGGACGCGGGTGCTCCTGAAAGTATCCTGGTTGAATCTCATCCGCACTTAGGAAGCGATAAACTTCCAGCTTTGGTGGCAGCAATGCGTAATGAAATTATCGCTCGTGGTGGTGAAGTTCGCTTTGGCACCCGTCTGATTGATTGGTGCTTTACGGAGGAGCCGAATAGTCCAACGGCAAAGCATGCGGAAAATCTAACGCAGCATAACGCTCGTGTTACTTCGGTAACACTCGAAGACGTTAAAACAGGCAATACATACGAGCAAAACGTGAGCCATGTAATTTTAGCCTGTGGTCATTCCGCGCGCGATGTGTTTGAGCTCTGCAAAAAGTCAAACTTCATTATGGAGCAAAAACCATTTTCGGTAGGCGTTCGAATAGAGCATCCGCAGCAGGTTATTAATGAAGCGCAATGGGGCAGTGCGGCAAAGCATCCTGTGCTGGGCGCGGCGGAATATAAGCTTGCAGTGCATCTTCCAAGTGGTAGAAGCGCCTATACCTTTTGTATGTGTCCTGGCGGTAGCGTTGTGGCTGCTGCGAGCGAAGAAGGTGGGGTGGTAACTAATGGTATGAGTAGCTATGCGCGATCAGAAGTAAATGCCAATGCTGCCTTGTTGGTGAATGTTGACCCTGACGATTTTGGCAGCGATGATGTGCTTGCAGGTGTTCAGTTGCAGCGCCGTATTGAGCAGGCTGCTTTTTCTATGGCAGAAAAATATGGGGCGGAACCCTATCAAGCTCCTTGTCAGCGTGTGGGAGATTTCTTATCCCAAAACGCGAGCGAGAGCGCTTTATTAAAAGGGCAGTCCTGGACGGTTTCGCCAACCTACGGGCGCGGTACATTTGACGCACCGCTTTCTGAATGTTTGCCAGATTTCGTGGTGAAAACAATAGCGGAGGCTCTGCCTTTGATGGGCAAAAAACTTGCGCACTTCGATGATCCCAATGCGCTTATGACTGCACCTGAAACACGGTCTTCTTCGCCAGTGAGAATTAAGCGTGGTAAAAACTTACAGGCATATTGGCCTGAAGAATCTATGGGGCAAACGGAGCTTGCGGAACAGGGTGCTGCTCATGACAAGGCAGCCAATTGTCAGGAATCCAACAGCGAAGAATGTGGCAGTGGGATATATCCTTGCGGCGAAGGTCCTGGATTTGCGGGCGGTATTATGTCTGCTGCCTGTGATGGGCTGCGGGTAGCTTGTTCGATCGTGAAATCACTTTGTTCGTGACTAGTTAGTGCAATTTTATTGCGGGGTAGTGCAGCGCCTCTTGCTAGGCGCTATGATGGTATACCCAAAACAACAACAAGAAGTGATACCCATGATTCAAACGCAGCCTACTTCTCAATTTACTTTCAATGACGCACTGCGTGCTCTGCAACGCGGTGAAGCTATTGTTTTTCCCACGGATACTCTTTTTGGCCTGGGTGTTTCGGTACAACATGCCGCATCGCCTGAGGTTTTGTATCAAATCAAACATCGCGAAAAGCGCAAGCCCATTGCCTGGTTGGTAGAAAACATCGATGCACTTGATACCTATGGAAGCGATATTCCTTCGTACGCCTATACGCTTGCTCGTGCTTTTTGGCCGGGCGCGCTGACTATTATTGTGCGCGCTAATAGCGCAGTTCCGAAAGCGTTCCAATCACAAGAGGGCACTATAGGTATACGTATGCCGAACAGTAAGGCTGCCCTTGATTTAATTTCTGCACTTGGATGCCCTATTGCTACCACCTCTGCCAATGTTTCTGGTGGAGAAAACGTCTTGTCGTTTGCCGATTTGGATCCGTATGTGCTCTCTCAAGTTTCTGCTGCGATAAATGACAATGAAGAAAAAAGCGGTATAGCGTCGACTATTATTGATTGTACGTCAAAAAAATATCCAACTATTTTGCGTGAAGGTGCAATTACGCCAGCCGATATCCGTGCATTGATGTAGGAGGGTGTGGTTATGAGATCTTCCTATGGCATAGTACGCCGTGAAACTTCCACCTTGTCTTCAGATGGGCATTCTTGGTTGCGTGTATTGGTGTGGTTTCCTGATTCTACCTATACGCGTCGAGGCGTGGTGCAGCTTGTGCATGGTATGTCGGAGCATATTGGCAGATACGACCAGTTTGCACGATTTTTAGCCAGCTTCGGATATGTAGTAATTGGTCATGATCATATTGGTCATGGTAAAAGCGTTTCCTCTTCGCGTGAGTTAGGCTGTATGTCTCTCGAAGATGGTAAAGAAGTACTAATTCAAGACGTGTTGCATGTTCGAAAAGTGGTGCTAACTGACGGTGAAACAGGAATAAAACGCGCAGACGCAAATCTTCCTTATTTCTTGTTCGGTCATTCTATGGGCAGCTATATCGTTCGCGTTATAGCTGCTAGAAAATTTGATGATCTTTCAACGTTAGCGGGTGTAGTGTTGTGCGGAACGGGAAATCAGCCGCATTGGTTAGCTGCTGCGGGAAATCTTATCTGCCGAGCAATTGGCGCCATTAAGGATCAAGATCATCGTTCAGCTTTGTTGTATTCGCTTGTTTCAGGGTCATTTGCTTCTGCGATAGATAATCCCCGTACCGAATTTGATTGGCTTAGCACTGACCCTCGAGTAGTTGATGCTTACTGTAGTGATCCTCTGTCGGGTACACGATTTAGTGCAGGTGCTTATGCCGCATTGACTGGTATGGTTGCAGAGGCGGTTTCAAAAACAAGTGCCGCTTCAGTTCCGTGTGATTTACCTATGCTCTTTATTTCGGGAGAAGAAGATCCTGTGGGGTCTATGGGTAAAGGCGTACATAAGGCCGTGAGTATGTATCAACGCCAGGGGGTAAAAGATATCAAGGAAATTCTGTACCCAGACATGCGTCACGAAATACTTAACGAGCCTGACAAAATGAGAGTTTTTTCTGATGTTGAATCATGGCTAACTCAGCATGCTATTTTGCACTCAATTCAGCAAGAAAAAACTCAGCAGGATACAGAGGAGCAGAAGAAATCAGCGAGCATGACTGAGCAGGAATAATTGCGCAGTCAAACACGACTGAGTGGATAAACTGCATAGGCAAATACGATCGAGCATGAATAATTGCATAACAAAAGAAATCCCCTTACTTTCAGAAAATCAATAAAGGTACCCACCATGTTCGGCTTGTTCCTGCGCTATACTTTAAAAATGTAATGAATGCGTAGTTTTTATGTCTTTTCTATAAACATATGCGCTATTTCACCACAGATTAAGCACAGGCAGGAGCACGCCATGAAATTGTCCCTCGCATCGGATCACGCTGGGTTTGAACAAAAGCAACAGTTAGTTGATTACCTTGCTCGCAAAGGTTACGACGTAATAGATCGCGGACCTGATAGCGATGATCGTGTTGACTACCCTGATTTTGCCGTAGCTGTTGCCAAGGATGTTCAGTCGGGTTTGGCAGATCGAGGCATTTTAGTGTGCGGAACTGGTATTGGTATGGCCCTGGCAGCAGATAAGATGAAGGGCATTCGTGCTGCAAATATCGTGCGTGAAGATTTCGCTGTTTTATGTCGTGAACACAATAATGCCAATGTACTAACACTTTCTGGTCGCTTCGTTTCCATTGAAGAAAACGAACGTATTGTGGATGCATTCTTAGCCACAGAATTTGCAGGCGGTCGTCATGCAGATCGCGTTGCAAAGATTGACGCGTTGGATTAATTAACTCCCATCATCTAGTGGGGTTGCCTCTCGCTCCTGTAAAGAAGTTTCCAAAATGGGCCTTGGAGGAAAACGTTCTTAGATGGGGTGGGCACGAATATATAAAGAGGGGATAAAGGGAGGAAAACAATGGGAATCTTAAAAACAAAGAAGTTATGGATTGCTCTTATTGCCCTGGTTGCTGCATTAGCAATGAGTTTTACGCTCGTGGGTTGTGGTGGCGAATCAGACGAGGAGCTTATCACGAAAGCAATTGATGAGGAAATGAGCATCATTGTCGAGCCCGATGATGAAACTATTCAGATGTTGGCTGACGAAGCAACTTCTGGTGCGGGTAGCACCTTTGAAACCATGGGCATTGATAGTGCCGAATTGGTAAAGTCGTGGATTGATGGTTTTGGCTATACCATTGGTGAAATTACGGTAGATGGTGATAAGGCTACTGCCGAGATGAATATTACGAGCAAGCAGCTAGGTCCCATCATGATGGACTGGCAGGCAAGCTTCCAGGAAGATGCAATTTCTCAAGGATTTACTTCCATGGATGAAATTTATGCCTACGCAGGTCAGACTATTATGGGAGAAATCAATGGAGCAAGCCCTATTGAAACAGCGGTAACAGTTGAGCTTACTAAGGATGGAAACAACTGGGTATTTGATCAAAGCTCTGCAAACCAAACCGCTTTGATGGATGCCATGATTGGTGATTATTCGTTCTAGAATAACCATTTAAGTAAAAACAATGTATCAGTAGGACGGGTTTAGTGCCCGTCCTACTTTGTTTTTGTTCTGATGTGCTAAGGTGTGACGAACGAAAAAGAAATCTTGTTTTTGAAAGGGGCACAAAATTATGTTCCTAGACCAACTTGCCGCTGAAGATCCTCAAGTAGCCGACGCAATTGATCAGGAGTTGTCACGTCAGCGTTCCTCTATTGAATTGATTGCTTCAGAGAACTTTGCTTCACCAGCGGTAATGCAGGCAATGGGTTCTGTGCTTACTAATAAATATGCTGAAGGTTATCCTGGAAAGCGTTATTACGGTGGCTGCGAAAAGGTAGACATCGTAGAAGATCTTGCTCGTGATCGCGCTAAGAAATTGTTTAACTGCAACTTTGCTAATGTTCAGCCCCATAGTGGTGCAAATGCAAACTTGGCAGCGTATCAGGCGTTAGTGAACTTAGGCGATACGGTTTTGGGCTTGTCTCTGGATCACGGTGGACACCTCACGCATGGATCTCCTGTTAACTTTTCTGGCAAGGATTACCACATCGTTGCTTATGGCGTTAATCCAGAAACTGAGCTTATCGACTACGACGAAATGGAGCGTATCGCTAAGGAATGCAAGCCAAAGCTCATCGTGGGTGGCGCTTCTGCTTATCCTCGTGTTATCGATTTTAAGCGTATGCGCGAAATTGCCGATGAGGTGGGCGCATACTTGATGATTGACATGGCTCACATTGCGGGTCTTGTTGCAACAGGTGCACATCCAAGTCCTGTTCCTTATGCTGATGTGGTTACTTCTACTAGCCACAAGACTCTGCGCGGTCCTCGCGGTGGCTTTATTCTTACCAACAATGAAGAGATTGCCAAGAAAATTGACAAGGCAGTATTCCCTGGCTCCCAGGGTGGTCCTTTGATGCATATTATTGCTGCAAAGGCAGTCGCTTTTGGTGAAGCATTGAAGCCTGAATTTAAGACCTATATCGATCATGTCGTAGAGAATTCTTCTGCTATGGGCGAAGGCATGGTTGATGGTGGACTTCGTTTGGTATCTGGTGGTACCGACAATCATCTGTGTTTAGTAGACCTTACCCCTGCAGATATTACCGGTAAGGATGCCGAAAAGGTTCTCGAAAGTGTTGGTTTGACGGTAAATAAGAACACTATTCCTAACGAAACTCGCTCCCCATTTGTAACCAGCGGTATTCGTGTTGGTTCCGCTGCTGCTACTACGCGTGGCTTTGATAAGGATGAATTCACCCGTATTGGTCAGCTTATTGCTGCAAGCGTTTACAGCGCTAATGATGAGGCGCGCCTCAATGAAATTGCTGGCGAAGTTAAAGAGCTTCTCGACAAGCATCCGCTGTATCCAAACTTTTAATTAGCAATATCATGAAGCACCCTCTTGTATGAGGGTGCTTTCGTTTTATAAAGGGATTAATTATAAAGAGGCATGTGCTAACCTAACGGCAATGGCGCTAGCCTAATGCCTATAAGCGCTAAATCATATGTTTATCGAGAGGAAAAACCGTGCAAAATCATATTTTTGGGGATCGTTTGACGGTATTGGATCATCCTTTAATTGCTCATAAGCTTTCGGTATTGCGCAACGAAACAACACCGAGTTCGGTATTTCGCCAAACAGTACATGAAATAACGTTGCTTGAATGCTATGAAGCCACTAAGCATCTTGCAACAAAAGAAGTAGAGGTAAAAACTCCAATTACAACCTGCACCTGCAAAAGTATTGCAAAACAAGAGCCAGTTATTGTGCCGATTCTTCGTGCTGGCTTGGCAATGCTTGATGCAATGTTAGAAGTAATTCCTTCTTCTCCTGTGGCTCACTTGGGGATGTATCGCGACGAAACTACTCACAGACCTATCGAATACTACGCAAAAATGCCGGGCTATATTAATGAGCGTCAGGTTTTGCTGGTAGATCCTATGCTAGCTACGGGCGGTTCGCTATGTGCGGCATTGCATGCACTGCGTTCTCGAGGCGTAAAAGATATTGTTGCTATGGTAATTGTGGCAGCGCCAGAAGGAGTAAAGGCAGTTTTGGATGCTGATCCTGATGTTCGTCTGTTTACCTGTGCGCTAGATGAAGGATTGAATGAAAATGCCTACATTGTGCCTGGCTTAGGCGATGCTGGCGATCGAATTTTCCAAACTACGGGAACTCCTGTTACCAGCGAAGGCCCCAAAGCCTAAGCGGTAAAAGCAGGAGCAGAAATAATCAACAGAGCAAGTAAGCCTAGCATTGAGGAGGCTTTGCAAAATGGAACAGCAAGAAGAAAAACATGAGCGTCCATCATGGGACGAATATTTCATGAAGCTTGCTAATGAAGTTGCTACACGCACTACCTGTATGCGTCGTGCGGTTGGGGCTCTTATCGTAAAAGAGCGTCGTATTTTAGCAACAGGGTACAATGGCGTGCCAACTGGTTTGCGGCATTGTGATGTAACGGGTTGCTTGCGCCAACAGTTAGGCGTTCCGTCGGGGCAGCGCCACGAAATTTGTCGCGGCCTTCATGCGGAGCAAAATGCACTGCTTCAGGCAGCACGCTATGGCATCAATATTGAAGGGGCTTCTATCTATATAACAACGCAGCCCTGTGTGGTGTGCGCCAAGATGCTCATCAATGCGGGAATTAGTGAAATCATTTATCAAAATCCCTATCCTGATGAACTTGCGATGGAACTTTTGAATGAATCGGGAATCAAGATGCGCGTCTTTGATGGTCAAAACCAGTAGTTTTGTTGGTCTTGCTTTGGGAGTGTTTAAGGAAATTAAACGACTGCCGAGGAAATGAGGCACCAAAGAGTGTGCCATTCACGGACAAAATGAAATTATTAACCATCAATTTTAAAACTAAGTGTTTCTTAGAACATGTTCGTAAGGTAGAGTGTTCTTTGCATGTGGTGGCTTCTTGTGATTTTGGTCACAAAAAGTAGTGATCATGTAAGATACTGTGCAATTTGCGATGGTTTTGTTGCCATTCGCCCACGTATAATGCACTTTATCGAAAACGATAAAACAAACCTGCATGAGGCACGTATGCTTCATGTGGTTTAAGGGTTATTCCGACTCAAGAGGGTCAGAAAGCCCGCTACCGAAGGAAAGGAAAGCATGCTTGCAGCTGTGGCAGCAGGAATTGTGGCAGGAATAATTGGATTCCTCCCTCTTTTTGTGTCTCTGCGCCTTGCAAGGCGTTCGGACAGTCTGGCACCTATGAGCATGGGGCTCTACGGACTGGCGGGCACGTTTGTGTCCCTCATCATCGTAATAGTCGCCATGATTATCTGTGCTCAAGTTGCACGAGCTTCGATTCTTCCATTTGGTATAGCCGAGATTGCGGCACTTATTGTGTCGACATCTCTTTATGTCGTTTATAAAAACGTCCTTGCTAAACGCAAGAAATAAGGCAACGGAAAGGTAAGGAATCAAGATGGGTGAAGCACTTTCACAGTTCGTCGAGGAGGCACAGCATCTTTCGTCCTCGTTTGATTCGGCGACGGTCTTTTCCATTGCGGGATGGGATGTATCTCAGTACGTACTGTATATGTTCATCGCGCTTGTTTTGGTTCTGCTAATTGTTCTTATTAGCGGTCGCAAACTGGAATTGATCCCCCACAAGAAGTTCACGGCTACGGTTGAATATGGTTACAACTTCATCCGTGAAAGCGTTGGCGCTGATGTTATTGGTGAAGGGTTCAAGAAGCATATTCCCTTCTTGGCAACACTCTTCTTCATGATTCTTATTGCTAATGTTATTGGTTTGATCCCAGGCGCAAAGGCTGCCATGGGCACCATTTCTATTACTTGGGCATTAGCACTTATTTCATTTATTTACTTTAATTTCTATGGTCTTAAGGAACTGGGCGTCTTCCGTTACATGAAAAGCTTTGCACCTTCTGGTGTTCCAGGTCCTATGATTCCTGTTATTTGGTTCCTTGAATTCGTTTCTATGGTCATCCGTGTTCTTACGCTTGCAGTTCGACTTTACGGCAACATGCTGGCGGGTCATATGGTTTTGGCCGTATTCTCTTTGGCAACCACCATCTTCTTGCAGTTCGCGGTATTCAACATGGACTTCGTAACCGCGCTTCCTGCAGTGGCATGGTTCTTCTTGTTGTTCTTTATGTATGCTCTCGAAACTCTGGTTGCTTTCTTGCAGGCATACGTATTCACCATTCTGTCCTCTTCCTACATCGGTATGGCTATCCACCCTCACTGATCAAAAGGGTTCAGATTTTGGCAGCGCGTCTGTCTGTGGGCGGACGCTGGCAGCAAGCTAACAGAAAAGGTTTGTCTGCCGCATAACTTTGGTACTACAGCTGGTACACAAAACTAACAGCTGAAAGGTAATAAGGATGAGGGATAGGCCCTCGTCCCAATAAAGGAGGTAATCGTGGAACTTACACTCGCTATCGCTGCGCTTAAGGTCGTTGGCTATGGCCTCGCAGCAATCGGCCCTGGCATTGGTATCGGTATCGCTACCTATGGTCTCTGCGTATCCGCTGCACGCCAGCCAGAAATGAAGGGTCAGCTCATGGGCTACTTCTTCATCGGTGCTGCAATGTCTGAGGCATTGGCACTGCTCGGCTTGGTTCTTTTCTTCATCGGCTAGTAAATCCAACGATAGTTGACGAAATTCCGATTAGAAGAGAAGGAGGCAAGCGAATTGAACGCAACTGTAAGCAAATATGTACGTAACTGCACAAGCGGTGTTCTCGCTTTTGCTGCTGCGTCCGCAGTTTGCCCAATGTCCGCATTCGCCGCAGAAAGTGGAGCTGGAATTGAAGCAATTCTTCCTCAGATGGAAGAGTTCATTCCAATGCTCGTCGCCTTCATTATCTTATGGGTTGTTCTTGCTAAGTTCGGCTGGCCTTTATTTGAGGGCATGCTCGAAAAGCGCGAGAACACGATCAAAACTAACCTGGAAAAAGCTGAAGAAGCACGCCAGGAAAGTGAACGTCTGTTGGCTGAGTATCAAGAGCAGCTCGAAGGCGCTAAGTCTTTGGCTCAGAACATGCTCAACAATGCACAGAAGTCTGGTGAGGCTCTTGAAAAAGAAATCGCCGACCGTGCTCGTGCAGAAGCAGATGCAATGATCGAGAAGGCAAAGGTTGCTATTGAAGCTGAAAAGCGTGCAGCTGTAAAGGAACTTCAGGATTCCATGGCTGATACGTCTATCGCTGTAGCATCCCGCTTAATCGGTGAAGATTTCAGCGACGAAGAGCATCGCAAGCTCATCGAACGCTATGTAAAAGAGGCAGGTAGCTTAAATGCCTAATCGTCATGTCATCAATGAAACGATTGCAGCTTATGCTAACGCTGCTATCGATGGCGCTAATGCCGCTGGCGGTAAGGAAGCGGTCGTTGAGATCCGCAACCAGATGCTGGAGATCCTTGGTTTCATGGCTTCAAACATTGACCTGCGCCTTGCATGCGATGATGAGGGCTATACCCCAGAAGAGCGTGAAGGTATCGTAAAGGCAGTATTTGGCTCATACAACGATATTTTGGTTTCGTTGCTTTGTGTTATGGCTGCTCGTCGTGACATGGATAAGCTTCGTGGCGTTTATCACAAGTATGAAGAGCTTATTGAATCCAAGTTGAACTTCAACGTTGTTGACGTAACGACGGTTGTAGAGCTTGATGACAACTTGCGAACTGTAATTACTGAAAAGGCCGAATCCGACTTGGGTAGGGAATGCGTGCTGGTTGAGCACATTGACCCCTCCATTCAGGGCGGCATCATTATGAGCACGGGTGGTCGCTATGTGGACGCAAGCGTTCGCACTAGATTTGATCGTGCCCGCATCGCTCTCAAAGAAAAGACAGATGGAGGTGAATGCTAGTGACTGAAATCACCGCACAGTCTATCGACGAAGCACTGCGCAAGCAGCTTGATGCCCTTAATACCAGCGTTGAATCTCGCGAAGTCGGTTCTGTTGTACAAATTGGCGACGGTATTGCTCGTATCGACGGCCTTAAGGGTGCTATGCAGGGCGAACTCTTGGAGTTCACCGGCGAAGGTGGCAAGATCGTTTATGGTCTGGCTCAAAACCTTGAGGAAGAAGAGGTTGGCGCCGTACTCCTGGGTGACATCACTGCAATCAAAGAAAATGACCAGTGCCGCACCACTGGCCGTATCCTTGAAGTTCCTTCCGGTAAGGGTATGATCGGCCGTGTTGTTAACGCACTCGGCGAACCTATTGACGGCAAGGGCCCAATCGAGGCTGAAGGTTATCGTCCAATCGAATTCAAGGCTCCTGGCGTTCATGAGCGTCAGCCTGTTCATGAGCCAATGCAGACTGGTATTATTCCAATTGACGCAATGGTTCCAATTGGACGTGGTCAGCGCGAACTTATCATTGGCGACCGCCAGACCGGTAAGACCTCTATTGCAATCGACACCATTCTGAACCAGAAGGGTCAGAACATGATCTGCGTGTACGTTGCAATTGGTCAGAAGGCTTCTACCGTATCTACCGTTGTAGAATCCCTCGAACGTCGCGGCGCTATGGACTACACCATTGTTGTTGCAGCTACCGCATCTGATCCTGCTCCAATGCAGTATCTTGCTCCTATGGCTGGTGCAGCTATCGGTGAATACTTCATGTACACCGGCGAAGACGGAAAGCCTGCAGGCGCAGACAATCCTGGTCGCCACGTACTCTGCATCTATGACGACTTGTCTAAGCAGGCAGTTGCTTATCGACAGATGTCATTGACCCTTCGTCGCCCACCCGGACGCGAAGCATATCCTGGCGATATTTTCTATCTGCATTCACGCCTTCTGGAACGTGCAGTTAAGCTTTCCGATGAAAACGGTGCAGGTTCTTTGACCGCACTTCCTATCATCGAAACTCAGGCTGGCGACGTAGGTGCTTACATTCCTACGAACGTAATTTCTATTACTGACGGCCAGATTTACCTGAAGACCAATCTGTTCTTCCAGGGTCAGCGTCCTGCAGTTGACGTAGGTTTGTCCGTATCCCGCGTAGGTGGCGACGCTCAGGTTAAGTCCATGAAGTCGGTAGCAGGTACTCTGCGTCTTGACTTGGCAGCTTATCGTGAGTTGGAAGCATTTACTCAGTTCGGTTCCGACCTTGATAAGGCAACTCAGCAGCAGCTCACTCGTGGTGCAGCTATGACTGAACTGTTGAAGCAGCCACGCTACACTCCATTGCCAGTAGAAGAGCAGGCAATTGCTATCTATGCTGGTAATCAGGGTTACTTGGATGATATTCCGGTTGAGAGCATCGTACGTTTCCGTGGCGAATTGCTTGACTACTTGCGTATCAACCATGGTGGTACGATTGCTAAGTTGAGGGAAGGCAAGAAGTTTACCGACGAGATCGAAAACGAGCTGAATGCACAGATTGAAGCATTCAAGGCTCAGTTCATCGCGTAAGGTGGTCTGATTATGCCGAACCTTCACGATATCGAAAGACGAATTAAATCCGTCGAATCGACGAAGCAAGTTACGCATACCATGCAGATGGTAGCTGCTGCAAAGATTCGCCACGCTACTGAGCGTTGCGATGCAGCAACTCCATTTGCTAATGCAATGCGCGAGTTGCTCGGCAACATTGGTCGTATGGGCAGCTGCAATGCTGAACTGACCAAAGAACACGACGAAGTAAAAACTACGCTTATCGTAGCTATTGTTTCTGACCGTGGTCTTGCTGGTGGCTTTAACTCAAACATTTTGCGTCGTGCTGAAAAGATCATGAAGGATCGTAAGGCAGAAGGTAAAAACGTTGTCATAATTGCTTGCGGTAAGAAAGCTATTGCGTACTTCAAGTATCGCGAACACGAACCGGTACTTGCATTCCGCGACCTTTCCGCCGATCCGCGTGTTGAAGAAGCTGAAACCATGACTGACTATTGTGTTGAGAATTACCTCAACGGCAATATCGACGAGGTTATCACAATCTACAACCACGCGAAGAACGCAGCTGAGCAGGTTCCTACGATTCATCGTATTTTGCCTGTTGACTTGAAGTCGTTTGTCCCTGAGGGTGAGCGCTTTAAGTTTGGTGGCATCATGGAACCTGACGCAGATTTGGAAGACTTGCCTGGTTCTATTGAATATGAACCTGGTGAAGAAGAAGTTCTGAACCAGTTGCTTCCTGAGTACTTGAGTGGATATTTCTACTATGTACTTATCGAATCGGCTGCCGCAGAGCAGGCTGCTCGTCGTAACGCAATGAAAAACGCGACGGATAATGCCGATGAAATGATTGAAACACTCAATCGAGTTTATAACCGTGTACGTCAAGGTGCCATTACAACCGAAATCAACGAAATCGTTGGTGGCGCCGCAGCTTTGGAGGACTAAATGGCTGAAGAAATTACTACATCTGCGGCCAACCAGGGTGGTGCGATCGGTCATATTGTCCGTATCGTTGGCCCTGTTGTCGACGTTGAGTTTGCTCCGGGCCAGATCCCCGCAATCTACAACGCGTTGACCGTTGAAGCTAATACCCCCGCTGGCGACGTAAAGGTTCTCCTCGAGGTCCAGCTTCACCTTCCCGGTGATTTGGTTCGCGCGGTAGCTATGTCATCTACTGATGGCCTTACCCGTGGTCTTGAGGTAAAGGACACTGGCAATCCTATGATGATGCCTGTAGGTCCTGAGACCCTTGGTCGCATTTGGAACGTTATGGGTGAACCCGTTGACGGCAAGCCAATGCCTGATGTTAAAGAGTTCTATCCAATCCATCGTCCTGCACCTGCTTATGAAGAGCTGGTTACTACTACCGAGATTTATGAAACTGGTATTAAGGTTGTTGACCTTATCCAGCCATTCATCAAGGGTGGTAAGACCGGTCTGTTCGGCGGCGCTGGTGTAGGCAAGACCGTTATTATTCAGGAGCTCATTAACAACTTGGCTCAGGAACATGGCGGTACTTCAGTATTTACTGGTGTAGGCGAACGTACCCGTGAAGGTACGGACCTGTTCATCGAAATGACCGACGCTGGTGTTATTAACAAGACCTGCTTGGTTTACGGTCAGATGAACGAGCCTCCTGGAGCACGTCTTCGTGTAGGTCTTTGCGGCCTTACCGAAGCTGAATACTTCCGTGACCAGGGCCAGGACGTACTGTTGTTTATCGACAACATCTTCCGTTTCACCCAGGCTGGTTCTGAGGTATCCGCACTGCTCGGCCGTATGCCTTCTGCAGTAGGTTACCAGCCAACTTTGGCAACGGAGATGGGCGACCTTCAGGAACGTATTACCTCTACTAAGACTGGTTCTATTACCTCAGTACAGGCTGTATACGTACCTGCAGACGACTTGACTGACCCGGCACCTGCAACGACCTTTACTCACTTGGATGCTAAGACGGTTCTTAACCGTTCCATCGCTGAGAAGGGTATTTATCCTGCAGTTGACCCACTGGAATCTACTTCTCGTGCACTTGATCCAGAAATTGTTGGCGAAGAGCACTACGAAGTAGCAGTTGGTGTACAGAAGATCCTCCAGACCTATCAGGACCTTCAGGACATCATCGCTATTCTGGGTATGGAAGAACTTTCCGAGGATCAGAAGATCATCGTAAACCGTGCTCGTAAGATCGAGCGCTTCCTTGGTCAGCCTTTCCATGTTGCAAAGCAGTTCACCGGCCAAGACGGTGTATACGTAAAGCTGGAGGACACCATTCGCTCCTTCAAGGAGATCCTCAGCGGTAACTGCGACGAAATTCCTGAGGTTTGCTTCCGTAACAAGGGCACCATCGAGGATGTTTACGCAGCCTACGAGGAGATCAAGAAGCAGGAAGAAGAGTAAATTATGTCCACTATCAAATGTGATGTCGTAGCCAAGAATAAGGTTCTGTTTTCCGGTGAGCTTCATTCTGTAATGGTTCCCGGAAGCGAAGGCGAGCTTGGCATCATGGCTAACCATGAGCCCTTTGTTACCGCTCTTCATGATGGCGTTATTTGGGCACGCACTAAGCCCGAAGGCGGCACCACGTTGAGTGCGGCTATTATGGGCGGCTATGTCCAGTGCTTGGGCGAGCGTGTAATTGTTCTTTGCGACAAGACGCGTGAAATCAAGCGCATTAACGAGGATAAGGTTCGCAAGGATATTACTCAGCTCGAAGAGCGTATTGCAAACCTTCGCGAAGATCAGATTATCTCTCGTTCTGTTCTTACTCGAAAGCTTCGCTGGTGCAAAGTGCAACTTGCAGCTAAGGAAAAGGAAAGCCAGTACGTCTAGGTTTCTTCCACGATTCCTCCGGACGAAATTAGGTTTTCGACGGTACCAGCATTTCAAACGGCCTCTTCCGTTTTTCGGAAGGGGTCGTTTTGTTTTTTTGGAACGCGCTAATGCTAAGCCCGCGTCGAGTCATTGAACGAAATTGGATGATTTGTTCGATTAATTACTCAAGATGTGGCTATTTGACGCATTTATACGTTTTACAAAAATTAACTAGCATATATATCAGTTTCTTTGATAGCATTCCTCAACGTTAAAGCAAAAGGAGGCATTTCTCGAGCCTACTTTGGTAGGGTTCGAAGGAGAATGTTATGTCGATACTGCATTGTGATGTGGTTGCTAAAGACAGAATGCTGTTTTCGGGGGAGCTGTATTCTATTACCGTGCCAGGAGAGCAGGGGTATATGGGTGTGCTCGAAAATCATGCTCCCGCACTTATCGCGCTTAAAGATGGCGTTATTTGGGGTAGGGAAACGTCGGAATCTGGTCCTGTGATTGCGGCTGCGAATATGGGCGGCTATCTACAGGTAATGGGAAGTCGCGTTATTGTCCTGTGTGATAAAACACGTCAAATTCAAGACATTAATCTTGATCTGCTAGAGAGCGCCATTCCTGAATTGGAGGCACGCTTGGAATCGCTCAGTCATGAACAATTTATTGCGAATTCTGTGCTTCGTCGTAAACTTCGCTGGCTTAAGGTGCAGTACAACGCAAAGCAAAAAGCACTACAGGGCAAGCTTCCTTTTGAATACAAAGAACAAGACGAAGAATAGTTAGCCGAACGGCAATTCAGCTAGCTATGGCAAAGGATTCTGCTGCGGAATCTGTTGGCACGATAGTTCTCAGGTCGCACTTTGCGATAAGCAGTACTTCACAGGTTAACAGGGTGCGCTTTGTGAGTGGGTGATCCTTAGAGGACAGCCTTTTGCGGTGGGTAGCTCTTGGGAGGATGCACTTTACAATTTGCGAGCAACCTCAAACGCTTCAGCGGTAGCATTAAGAGCGCGACGGGCTTCGCAAGCATCTCCTACAACGTATGTTTCAATACCCAGTGCTTCGAGTTCTTCTGATAGAGGATCGTGCTTAGTGTAGCCAAGCGCAAGAATGACCGAATCGAACCCCCGCATTGTTTGGGGTGTGACAGCATTTTCTTCATCTACGGGCAAGTATTCAATACCATCGGGGAAGAACTTAGTAACTTTTGTATTGGTAATTTGTTCAACGTGATATTCGGTAAAATCCTTTAGGATTTCTTTGCGATGTTCGGCAATCATATCGGCACCAAGGCTATCTCGATATTCAACGACGCTTACCTTATGACCTAGTTCAGCCAAAAAATCTGCAGTTTCGCAGCCAACCATTCCTCCACCAACAACCAAAACACGCAATCCAACAGATGTTTTACCCGCAAGAACATCGCCCGCTAAAAGAAGATCAGGGTTGTGTATTCCTTCGATAGGCATGATTAGTGGTTGAGCGCCCGTAGCTACTATAACAACATCAGCCTGGTTTAATTTCTTCATTAGTTTGATGTCTTCGGCTGTTATTTCGGTGTTGAGGTGAATTTTCACACCCGCTTTTTCGCAGCGAACAATATAAGAGCGAACCATATTAGCAATATCACCCTTGCCTGGAGGATAAGAAGCAAGCAACATATTTCCGCCTAGAGTACTGTTGGCTTCGCAAAGATCCACCTGGTGTCCTCGTTCTGCAGCGGTGTATGCAGCAACAAGACCAGTAGGCCCGCCGCCAATAACTACGATGTGGCGGGGATTTGCGGCAGGGGCAACAGGTTGCGACTCAAAACCAAGGCAAGGATTTACCAGGCAGCGGAGTGGTTTTCCTTGGTACATATTTGCAACGCAACCTTGCAGGCAGGCGATACAAGGAACAATATCTTCGCTGTGTTGTTCAAGGATTTTATTGGGAAGCGTAGGATCCGCTAATGACTGGCGACCAAAAGCAACGAGATCCGCACGTCCTTCTTCTACTAACAACTCCGCATAGTAGGGATCGGTAAAGCGACCGACCGTAATAATGGGAATAGAGATAGCTTTTTTAACTTCAGTTACTAAATCGGCATTAAAGCCACCATGTACCGCGGTGGGAGCCCACATGAATTCATCCTTCAAGTGAACCGCGCGCGACAGGTGGATTCCCTGTACGCCGTATTCTTGTAAGGCGCGAGCAATGGCGGCGGTATCGTGGATATCTAAACCACCAGGCATTTCATCGGAGGCATTTAAGCGCGCAAGTATGGCAATTTTGCCCTCGGTTGCTTTTTGAATTTCTTCGATGATGAGTTTTGGGAAGCGAAGGCGATTTTCGAACGATCCGCCAAATTCATCCACACGTTTATTCGTGCGCGGAGACAGAAAACTGCTAACTAAATAACCATGGGCCATGTGGATTTCAACCGCATCAACACCAGCTTGCATGGCACGGCGAGCAGCTTGTCCATATCCTTTTGCCAATTCATATACCGCTTCGGTGGAAACTTCTTGAGGAACGTCCCGCCCGAAGGCGGCAGGAATAGGAGATGCTGCCAAAAGGGGAGCGCCTGCGAAGCGAGCATTTCCTTCTGGACCAGCATTCTGTAACTGAACCGACACCTTTGCACCGTATTGGTGGCATGCTTGTGCAATGCGTGAAAGGCTTGGGATGGAAGCATCGCTAAACAGACAAGGCTTGCGCGGGCCGCCTTTAGCCCCCTCATGAACAACGGTTGCTTCTATAGTGATAAGGCCAAAGCCGCCTTGTGCGCGTGCTTGATAATACGCAAGCGATTGATCGGACCAGGTGCCATCAGTATTGGCGAAGTTGTTTCCCATGGGTGGAACGACAAAACGATTTTTAACCTCCATGGGACCAATATTGAGAGGGGCAAATAAATGCTTGCATTCCATGGAAACTCCTAATGATCGGCGAAGTGGCTTTATCCAATAACGATAAGGTGGTTACTAAGAATAATTATCTTAAGTATTTTGATTCAGGCAATGTTGAAAACCAATATTTAAGACCTTTAGGCAAGGTTTCAAGTTGGAAAAAGCCGTAAACAAATATAGTTGAAAGAAGTTTCAATAGAGAAAACTTGTAAACAAAATCTGTTAACAAAACTTCTCATTTAATCCATTATCTGTTCGATAGTGTAATTAGGTAATGCTGTTAAGATGAAAACCCTAAGACTGGTCGACCTATGTATCGAGACATAGTGGTAAAACGACAGAGAGTTGTAAGTAGGCAATTACTAAGAAGACGGAGAGCATATTAAGGGCGTGAGCATATATGGCATTTGTGCATCTTCATAATCATACAGAATACTCCCTGCTTGATGGCGCTACTCATATTTATGACATGGTAAAACGTGCAGCTGATTTAGGTATGCCGGCTGTTGCTATTACTGATCATGGTGTGATGAGCGGCGTGCCAGAATTGGCGGATGCTTGCGAAAAAGTAAAGAAAGAAACAGGCATTTGGGTTAAGCCAATTTTTGGCTGTGAGATTTACTTCACTACCGATAGTGAACTGAAGAAGCAGAAGCAGCGTTTACATCACATGATTCTGCTTGCTAAAAACAATACGGGCTATCACAACCTGCTTAAGCTGGTAAGCGAATCGCATGTTGATAATTTCTACTATCGTCCGCGTACTACCTTTGAAATGCTAGAAAAGTATTCCGAAGGCATTATTGCGACAAGTGCGTGTATCGCAGGTATTATTCCTCGCTGCATTGATGATGGTGATTTTGCCGAAGCGGTTGAATGGGCAAAGCGCTTTGCGGCGCTGTATGAACCAGGCGATTTTTATATTGAGCTGCAGGACCAAGGGATTACCACCAATGGCGGTATGACTCAGCTTGAAATGAATCGCAAGCTTACCGAAATTGCAAATCAACTTGGCTTGCAAACTATTGCAACGAATGACTTCCATTATTTAACGCAAGAAGACGCTGTTGCGCAGGATATCATGCTGTGCATTGGCACAAACTCTACCGTTACCCAGGAAAAGCGCTTTAAATTCCCAAATGATCAGTTCTATATGAAAACTGAAGAGGAAATGCGCACTGCGCTTAAGGATTTTCCTGAGGCGTGTGATAACACAGTAGCTTTGGCGGAAAAATGTAACGTAGAGCTCGAACGTGATGCAATTTTGCCTCGTTTCCCCTTACCCGAAGGAGAAACCGAAGAATCCTATTTCCGTAAGCGCGTACAGGAAGGCTTGGTTCGTCGCTATGGCGATCCTGTCCCTGCTGAAGTGCAGGAGCGCGCCGATTACGAAATGAGCGTTATTATCCAGCAGGGCTTCCCTGCATACTTCCTTATTGTTCAGGAATATATCGAATGGGCGCGTGGCCAAGGTATTGGTGTAGGACCTGGTCGTGGTTCTGCGGCTGGCGCAATTGTTGCTTACGCCATGGGTATTACCGACTTGGATCCGCTTTCAAACGGTTTGCTCTTCGAACGTTTCTTGTCTCCTGAACGTGTGGAGATGCCCGATATCGACGTTGACTTTGAAGATGAACGTCGTCAGGAAGTAATTGAGCACATTAAAGATGTGTATGGCGAAGACCATGTATCGGGCGTAATTACCTTCGGTAAATTGCAGGCAAAAAATGCCGTGCGTGACGCTGCTCGTGTATTGGACTACCCCTATGCGGTGGGCGATAAGGTTGCCAAGCTTATTGGTAACGAATTGGGTATTACCATTGATGATGCAATGGCGAAAAACCCTGATTTGAAGCAGGCATACGATACCGAAGAAGATGTTCGCCGCGTTATTGATGCTGCGCGATCCATTGAAGGTCATGTACGTGGCGAAGGTGTTCACGCTTGCGCAACGATTATTTGTCGTGACCCTATGAGCGATCATGTGCCAATGAAGCGCGATACCAAGGGTGGCGGCATTATCACCCAATACGATGGTCACTATACGCCTGACTTGGGTCTGTTGAAGATGGACTTCTTGGGTCTGCGTACCTTGGGTGTGCTTTCTCGTGCATGCCGCAATATTAAGAATCGTTTTGGTGTGGAAATTATTCCTGAAGAAATACCTACAGACGATGAAAAAGCATTCGAGCTAATGCGTAGCGGTAATATGGATGGCCTTTTCCAGGTGGAAAGTGCGCTGTATGTAAGTTTGTTCAGCCGCCTACCACCACATAGGTTCTCTGACGTTGTAGCTTCTATTGCGCTTAACCGTCCAGGTCCTTTGGAGTCTGGCATGGTTGACGACTATGTATTGGTAGCAAGTGGTAAAACGCCTGTTCATTACTACGACGATCGTCTTCGTCCTATTCTGGAAGAAACCTATGGCACCATGGTCTACCAGGAACAGATCATGCAGATTTCTATGGTTATGAGTGGCTTTTCTGCTGGTAAGGCAGACAAGTTGCGCAAAGCTATGGGTAAAAAGAAAATTGACGTTATGCGCCAGCTTCAGGAAGACTGGAATACTGGTGCTGTAGAAAATGGCTTTAGCTTAGAGATTGCCAAGAAGATTTGGGAAGATGCGGAAAAGTTCGCTAAGTACGCTTTTAATAAATCGCATTCAGCAGCATATGCAATTTTGGTTATGCGTACTGCTTACTTGAAGGCGCATTATCCCAATGACTACATGGCGGCAGTGTTGTCGTCGTATATGGGTAACTCAGATCGCTTGATTAAATATATTGCAAGTTGTAACCGTACGGGCATTCCTGTTTTGTCTCCTGACGTCAATTCTTCGAATCTTGAATTTACGCCTTTAGATGATGGTATCCGCTTTGGTTTGGCGGGTATTCGTGGCGTGGGCGAAAAGGTTGCTCAGGTAATCATTGATGAACGTGAAGCAAATGGTCCGTATACGTCTTTGCATGATTTTGTAAATCGTGTTGACTCATCTGCATATAACCGCAAAACGTTAGAAGCACTTATTAAATCTGGCGGTTTTGACTCTACGGGATACACGCGTAAACAGCTGATGTATTTCGTTGACGAAACGCCTCTTCTGGAAAGCGCAACAAAGCGACAGAAAGACAAAGATGCTGGGCAGATGGATATGTTCAGTATGTTTGCTGATGTGGATGATTCGTTCAAGGAAGACATTCCAGAGCCTGATGGTATTGAGTGGGATAGGCGCACTAAGCTTGCCTTTGAAAAAGACATCTTAAAGATGTATGTTTCCGACCATCCGCTTCGTCCTTACGAGAACTATTTGTCTCGTACTATGAAGTACACCTTGGGCGATTTGATGGATCGTGAAGAGGGTATTAAATCCGCTACGTTTGCGGGCATGGTTTCAGAAACCAATATTCGTCGTACGAAGCGCGGTACTTTAATGGCAAGCTTTACTTTGGAAGACACGACGGGTCATATTGAGTGCGTTTGCTTTGATTACGAGAAGAATCAAGCAGCTATTCAAGAAGACGCCATTATTACCTGTAAGGGTAAGTTCGAGGTAAACGATCGCGGTAGTCAGCTTTTGGTGTACGAAGCAAAGCCCCTTGAGCTTTCGGAAGCAGATATGAATGTTGCTCCGATGCAGCTGGAATTAACCCTTGCTACGCGTGAGTTGAATTCAGTGGCGTCAGACAAGTTAATGCGTATCTTGAAGGCTCATCCAGGCAAAGATCCTGTCATTTTGTATATCAATGAAGAAAACGGTAAACGCATGAGGGCAGAATTGCCGCTGACCATTGACTCAAACAGCGCTCATCTAAAGGCACACTTAGCTGATTTGTTTGGCCGTCCTGTTTGGAAGGCTTCCTAGCATGGTAGTGTTGGCGCTTGAAGTTGCGTACAATGGTGCGCCGTTTTCGGGATTCGCACGTCAGCCAGGTCAGTTGACGGTGCAGGGTAGTATTGAGGAAGCTCTTGCGTTGATATTTCGTCGTCCCGTTGAAACGGTATGCGCAGGTCGTACCGATTCAGGCGTTCATGCCAAAGGCCAGGTTGTGAGCTTTGAAATTGAAGAAGCAGAATACGAGCAGCGCAGCGATTATAAATTGCTGCGCTCTCTTAACGCCCTTACTCATGAAGATATTTCAGTTCGCGCTATAGAGCGCAAGCCGCAAGATTTTTCTGCGCGCTTTTCCGCCACTATGCGCGAATATCACTATTTTATTTGCACAGATAAAGCAGCTCCTTTACTTATGAAGAACTTCTGCTGGCATATTCCGAAAGAGCTAGACCTTGAAGCTATGCGTCAGGCAGCTGCCTATTTAATTGGCGAACACGATTTCAAGAGCTTTTGTATGGCGGTTTCTGCCGAAGGTAAATCTACGATGCGCAACGTGTTTAGCATTTCGGTTGAGCCTCAGGAACTTTGGGGAGAACAACTTGTTGTTATTACCGTGAAGGGAAATGCATTTTTGCATTCAATGGTGCGTACTATTGTGGGCACGCTTGTCGCGGTAGGACGCGGACAGCGTAAGCCCGAATGGGTTGCTGAGGTGCTTGAAGCGCGCAATCGAAGTGCTGCAGGGGAAAACGCTCCTGCCCAAGGTTTGGTGTTTTGGCGAGTAAGCTACGAAGGCTTGCGTGTACATAATCCGTTGCTCCGTTGAAGTGATACTCTTTCGGATTCGATGTTAAACATTTGTAATAGTTTGCTATAGTATGGCTTTGTTTAACTTGCCTGAGGTATAGGGATTGGTTTCTTTTCTTATGTATTCAGGCGGTGAAGGCGTATACGAAGAAAGAAGAACTAATGACTTCAACAGAACCCGCACAGCAGGCTGGTCGTGCCTCTTGGTCAGGCAAGCTTGCTTTTGTTTTGGCAGCAGCCGCTTCGGCTGTTGGCTTGGGAAGCATGTGGCGCTTCCCTTACTTGGCTGCTAAGTATGGTGGCGGCACCTTCCTTCTTACTTATTTAGTATTTGTTTTTACTATTGGTATTGCACTGTTGCTTTTGGAAACAGCGCTTGGTCGTAAGACGGGCCAGAGCTCCATTGGCGCATTTAAGGCATATGGAAAGAAATATGCTTTTATCGGCATTTTGATGTCCGCCGTTCCTTTCATCATCGTGCCTTACTACTGCGTTATTGGTGGTTGGGTAACCAAGTTTTTAGCATGCTATGTAACGGGCGATATTGCTTCGTTGACTGACGGTGGCGACTACTTTACGACCTTTATTGCGAACGGTCCTGAGAGCATCGTCTTCATGCTTATCTTCATGTTCCTGACCTACTTTGTTGTTTCTCGTGGTGTTAAGGGCGGTATCGAAAAAGCAAACTTGGTCATGATGCCTGCTCTGATCTTAATGGCAATCGGTGTTGCTATTTATGCTCTTACTTTGCCAGGTGCAATTGATGGTCTTGCTTATTACTTTATTCCTGATCCTGCTGGATTTACTCCTGAAATGGTTATTTCTGCTTTGGGTCAGACCTTCTTTACCTTATCTTTGGCAATGGGCATCATGGTAACCTATGGCTCTTATCTGGATAAAACCTCCAAGCTTACCTCTAGCGTTGCTCAGATTGCAGGCACTACCTTTAGTGTTTCTTTGCTTGCAGGCTTGATGATTATTCCTGCAGCATTTGCGGCTATGGGTTCAGGTGAAGCAGTTGCTCAAAACTCTGGTCCTACGCTGATGTTTGTTGTGTTGCCACAGGTATTTAGCGGTTTGGGTGACATTGCCCCTGTTATTGGTGCGGTGTTCTTTATCTTGGTATTGTTCGCTGCTTTAACCAGTTCTATTTCGCTGGTTGAAACCTGTACTGCAATTATTCAAGACGCAACACATTGCCATCGTCGTACCGCGCTTATTGTTACGATTGTATGGACAACATTGATGGGTATTATCGTTAACCTTGGTTTCGGCACTTTGTCGTTTATCGCGCCATTGGGTGAAGGTTCAACCATTCTGGACTTCCTGGACTTCATTTCGAATTCTGTCATGATGCCAGTAGTTGCTCTGCTTACCTGTATCTTTATTGGCTGGATTGTAGGCACGAAGTCCATTGAAGAAGAAGTTAAACTTTCAGCTCCCTTTAAGCTGAACAAAGTATGGGCGTTCATGATTAAGTTCATCGCACCTGTTGTGTTGGTAATCATTCTGGTTGCTTATGTTGCACAGACCATGGGCTTGTTCACGATGTAACAGAGTAGAGATCAGCTAATTACTTTTAGGATGCTTTAGAAAGCAAGTTAGGAAGCCTCGCAAACGAGGCTTCCTTTTTTATGCGGGCTTGTTTGTGCGGAATGCACGCAGGTGCTGAGGGTGGTATTATTAACACCGCATTTTATAAACAAATAAAGGAGAAACACGTGTCTCTTTCAATCGGAATTGTTGGACTTCCTAATGTAGGTAAATCTTCGCTGTTTACTGCGCTTACCAAGAAAAGCGGTTTTGCAGCTAACTATCCCTTTGCAACTATTGAGCCTAATGTAGGCATTGTTCCTGTGCCAGACGATCGCTTAGAGGGTTTAGCGGCAATTGATCATCCTGCAAAAATTGTTCCTGCTACGGTTGAATTTGTAGACATCGCTGGTTTGGTTGCAGGTGCTTCACAGGGTGAAGGCTTAGGCAATAAGTTTTTAGCTAACATTCGTGAAACTGATGCAATTTGTGAAGTAGTGCGTTTCTTTACCGACCCCAATGTAGAGCACGTTTCGCGCAAGGTTGATCCGCAAAGCGACGTGGAAACCATTAAGACCGAATTAGTTCTTGCAGATATGGGCACCATCGAAAAAGCTCTTCCTCGTTTGGAAAAGGAAGCTAAGCGTGATAAGTCCGCAGTTCTGAAGTTTGAAACTGCCAAGAAAGTATTGGACGGTTTAAATGAAGGTCATCGTGCGCTTTCTCTAGATTTGTCTGACGACGAAAAGGATTCCATTAAGGAATTGTGCCTGCTCACTATGAAGCCACTTTTGTATATCGCAAATGTGGATGAAAGCCAGCTGAATGCCGAACTTCCAGAAATTGACGGTCAACAGCCGGTGCCAATCTGCGCTAAGACTGAAGCGGATTTGGCAGAGCTTGAACCAGAAGAAGCTCAGATGTTCTTAGACGAACTTGGTTTGGACGAATCTGGTCTGGCTCGTCTGGTTCGTGAAGCATATAAGCTCCTTGGTTTGCAAAGCTTCTTTACCAGCGGCGAAACCGAAACGCGTGCGTGGACCATTCCTGTAGGCGCTAAAGCTCCTCAGGCTGCAGGCGTTATTCATACCGACTTTGAGCGCGGTTTCATTAAGGCGGAAACCGCATCGTATGAAGACTACGTTGAACTGGGTGGCGAAAAAGGTTGCCGCGATGCAGGTAAGCTGCGCCAAGAGGGTAAGGACTATGTCGTGCAAGACGGAGACGTTATGCACTTTAAATTTAACGTGTAAGCGACCTGTATTAACGGCACCTGTGCGCAAAGCCTTCTAGGACGAAGCAATACAAGCAGCAAAGCTATGTTGTAAGCGCACAACAACTTTACTTATTCAAGCGAGGCATCCGCCTCGCTTTTTTATGCGGCGAAGTAATTAAAAGCACTCTAAAGACAAAGATTATTGCATGGGTTCTTAACGAGATGCATCTTGTCTGCGTGCTAAACTTTCTTACAGGACTAAACAAGATATCACGCAATAAACCGAACAGTATGCGTGTTTTGCGAGGAGGGGCACTCTATGGAACTTCGCGAAATGGGGAAAACGGGCGTAAAAGTTTCACCTTTGGGCTTTGGTGTTATGCGCTTGCCACTAAAAAATGGCGGCAAAACAGCAAATGACACCACGATTGATAATGTTGATGTAGATACTTCTATTGCAATGATTCGTCATGCAATTGATGAAGGAGTGAACTATTTCGATACCGCCTATAACTATGTGGCAGGATCTTCGGAAGTTATCTTAGGACAGGCTCTTAAAGATGGTTATCGCGAAAAGGTATATGTAGCTTCTAAATCTCCTGCATGGCTGTATAAAGCTCCTGAAGATTTTGATCGCTATTTGAACGAGCAGCTTGAACGTTTGGATATGGACTATATCGATTTCTATCTGTTGCATTCCATGAATGGTGGCAGCTGGAAAAAGTCGGTACGCAACAATGCGGTAGAGTCTATGGTTCGCGCTAAAGCGGAAGGCAAAGTAAAGCACATCGGTTTTTCTTTCCATGATGACCTGGAGCTTTTTGAAGAAATTCTTAACGCTGCCGATTGGGATTTTTGCCAAATTCAGCTGAATTATTATGATCGCGATTACCAGGCAGGCGTTAAGGGCGCAAAGATGGCAGCCGAACGTGGCATGGGTGTTATCGTTATGGAGCCTTTGCGTGGTGGTTTGCTGGTTGATTTGCCAAAGAGCGTGCAAGAAGTCTTTGATAATTCGGTATATGATCGCAGCAATGTTGAATGGTCGTTTGATTGGCTGTGGGATATGCCAGAAATTTCTTGCGTCTTATCAGGCATGACTACTCCGCAGCAGCTTGAAGATAATCTTGGCTATATGAAACGTGCTTCTGTTGGCATGCTTACCGACGATGAACGTGCGGTAATCGATGCGGCAAAGGCGGCGCTTGACGCTAAGGCCGCTATCCCTTGTACGGGCTGTAACTATTGCGTGGATATGTGTCCTAACAAGATTGCCATCCCTTACAATTTCCGCGCTTACAACATGGGTGTTTTGTATGACAACATGGACTTGGCTAAAGAATTTTATGCCGAAGAGGTTACGAGTTATGGCCGTCGTGCAGAGCATTGCACGAGCTGCGGAACATGCGAAGAAATTTGTCCTCAGCACATTAAGATTAGCGAATGGCTCCCAAAGGTTGATGAGCTTTTAAATACCGATAAGTAACTTATTAGTATATTAACTATCAATACGTCAACTATAATTTACAATAGTAGCGAAACTGAAATGCGTTTATATCGTCAGATTGAAGATATAGGCGCATTTCTCTGTTACCGTGACTTTGATAGCTGCGAACAGCACAGTGCTTGTCATGTGCTACAAGCAGGATGGGTGGCTGCAAGCGAAACGGGCAGCTTGTACCCGCAAACAAAGTGGCGGTTAAGTCTCATAAAGCTATTTGCGCAAAGAAGGTATACCATGCATTCCGATGAAATTGAGCGTATTTTAACTGAGGTATCTAAGGGCACTTGTTCAGTCGAAGATGCTCTACTTTCTCTAAAAAAGGAACCTTTTACAGATTTGGGTTATGCCAAAGTTGATCATCATCGTGCCTTGCGTCAAAACGCCGCCGAAGTGGTGTATGGTGCAGGAAAAACGCCCGATCAAATTGCAGGAATTGTTGCTTCGCTTCAAAAAGAAGGCGAAAAGACCGTTCTAATCACTCGACTAAAACCAGAAGCTGCGGCACTTTTACGTACCGAAATGTCACTTACGTATCATGATCTTTCAGGCGTAGGCATCGTGGGTGAAATGCCTGAACCTACAGGAAATGGGAAGATTGTTATTGCGTGTGCTGGTACCAGTGATCTGCCCGTGGCAGAAGAAGCGGCGCTTACTGCTGAAGTTTTGGGTAACGAAGTAGTGCGCTTGTTTGATGTGGGTGTTGCTGGTCTTCATCGCTTGCTTGCTCATATGGATGACATTATGGACGCTCAAGTAATTATTGCTATTGCTGGTATGGAAGGCGCTCTTGCAAGTGTTATTGGCGGCATGGCTTCGTGTCCTGTTATTGCGGTGCCAACAAGTGTTGGCTATGGCGCTTCCTTTAATGGTTTGGCAGCGTTGCTTTCGATGCTTAATTCTTGTGCGAGCGGCGTAAGTGTTGTGAATATTGATAATGGTTTTGGTGCTGCTTTCCAGGCGCATCTTATTAATCATTTGCCTGGCAAAGCATCTTAGGACACCTGCGGCTAAGTATCCGAGATAAAGCAATCAAATTAACAGCGAAACGCCGAGATGAAATTAAATAATTTGACATAAGGGCTTCAGAATAAAGAGGAGAAAACACATGCAATTGCATTTAGATTTGCACAAAAATGCAACTCGCGGACATATTTTAGATACCTTGCTTAAGGCGATGAGTGAAGCAGAGAGAGCCTCATATGACAATATCGTCAATCATGCTGTAATTCCCGACAAGCATCATCATTCCATTGTTGAGGTGCGCGAAAGCATTGATGCGCTTGAGGTACCCGAACAGGTAAAAGAAGATCTTCATGCGGTGTATGAAATATTGGCAGCCGCTGAAGCAAGTGTGCATGGGTGCGCCGTGGAAGAAACTCATTTTCATGAAGTGGGTAATGCGAGTGGTATTCGCAATGCGCTTGCCATTTGTGCTGCGTTTTTCGTGTTAGCGCCCGAGGCGGTTGTTGCAACACCTCTGCAAACAGGTAAAGGTGAAATCGAGTGTGCTCACGGGCTACTTTCGCTTCCTGCTCCTGCAACAGCTGCTATTATTGAAGGACTTCCAGTAGTGGAAGATAAACTTCCAGGAGAGCGATGCACTCCTACTTCCGCTGCGATTATCAAGCATTTTGTTACTTCATTTGAGGGATAGTGCGTAGTGAAATTACCTTGGCGTAAGAATAAAAATACTTACGACGATGGCATCGATGATTTTGATGCTTATCAAGGTATGGCTTCTGCCCACGATGAAACGCGTGCCTGGGATTCTCACAATGATGATTTAGGCGCGTCACATGTAAATGTACCGCCTGTTCCTCTTGCTACCAGAGACGATTATCGGGTTGCTTATACGGGCGCTACTGAAAATGGGGCCCCTCATGATTTGGACTATGGATCGGATTATGATTTGGTATATGCCTCAAATTCTGGTCCGACGTTGCCAGATGGGGTGCAGGCAGAATCTGAAACGTTATTGCTGAACCGCTACATAGTAGCAGGTGAAGCGGGTAGTGGCGCTTTTGCTTCGGTGGTTATTGCATGGGATACCCGCATACAGCGTCAAGTTGCTATTAAATGTATTCCTTTAGAGGGAACTGAAGGTCTACCCGCGCAAGGTGGCAGCATCCTAGTAGACAATTCCTCGTTTGATATGTCATCAGTGACGGGTCTTGAAGAGGCACGTACTGCAGCTATGCTTTCTGATTCTTCAATCGTGTCGGTATACGATTTCGAAGTTGATAAGGGCATGGCCTACCTTATTCTTGAATACGTTGATGGCCTAACGTTGGCGGATTTGCTGGCACAGTATCCCGATGAAATTAATGCAGATATTGTTGCTTCGGTATTTAAATCCATTTCACATGCGCTTGAGGTAGCACACAAGCGCCACGTTCTTCATTTAGATATCAAACCTGAAAACGTTTTGATTGATCATCAAGGTCAGGTAAAAGTGACCGATTTTGGTCTTGCTCGTTTGGCGACTGAAACTGGGTATGGCACTGCCGCGGGTGGCACCATTGGTTATATGCCTCCAGAGCAAATGACTGGTCAAGAGCTTGATGAGCGCTGTGATCAATGGGCTCTTGCGAGCTTGACCTACGAAATGATAGCGGGGAAGAATCCCTTCATTGTCGATTCGCTCGCAGAGGCAGAGGATGCTATCTATGATGCGGAATTGGTCATTCCGTCCTTGTGTATGGAAGGTCTTGATGAGGACATAGACGACATTATGTTTTGCGCGCTTGATCCTGATCCAGCAGAGCGCTATGGCTCCGTTAAGGATTTTGCTGAACAACTGCAGCCCTGTTTAGGAAGCACGCGAAAAGGCCGAAACGCCTTAAAGCGTTTGGTAGGTCAAAGTGATGCGGAAGAGTCGGATTATGCTGATGTTGATTTTGATGACGACACTGAGGCGTTCGAATATGATGCTGCGTACGACTACGAGGATGAAGACCTAAAGCCTTGGCATATGTCGGCACGCATGCGTTCAGTCTGTATGCGTTTGTGGGCAGTAGCAGGTGGCGTGGTGCTAGCATTTTTAAGCATTAATTCACTTTTAGGACCAGAATCGTGGAGTTCGCAACCTGTCTCTTGGGGTGCGTTACTAATCTGCGCGCTTCTTGGCGCACTGTTTCCCCATATGGGTGCTTTGCTTGTTGGGGAAGGATTTGGCGTGACGCTATGCGCGTGTGGTGATCCGCTGCCGGGTATTTTCTTGATGGCGGCAACAGGCGCTTGGTGGTTTTATTCGGCACGTCAATCTGTTGAGGCTACTAACGTTGGTCTTTCGGGTGCGCTCTTTGGCGCTATTGGGCTGGCACCTCTTGTTCCTTTTGTTGCAGGCTTCCTCTTACCCGCGCGTGATGCACTACTCTCTACGCTCTATGCCATAAGTGTTGCGGTTTTACTTGTTGGTTTAGGATCAGCGTCAATGTTTAGTTGGGATGCGTTTACTTTTGCGCCGATGCCGATCGATTCGAGCTATAACGACGTATTGCTTCGCGTGATAAGTCAGCCTTCTACTTGGATTATGATTCTTGCTTGCGTGCTTGCTGCGCTAATCAGTTCGCTTATGTGTGGCATAGGTAAGCGTGTTTGGTGTGTTTTGGGCATGATCATCGCAGGTGCGCTTTTGATTGCTGGCTTGATTTGCGGCTCTCTTATTGACACCTTAGGAAAAGAGATGCTAACCAATCCTATCTTGCTGGCGCCTGTTATTGGTTCTACCGTGCTGGGTGTCTTTTTGACAAGCGTTGCTCTTCCAGGGCGTACGATTCGGGGTTACGAAGAGTAGCCGAAATTACATGCTGGCGGGTCGCCCAGAAAAATTTAAATCCCTCGAAAGCCTTCTTGCATCATCCGAAGAAAAACTACCTTCAATAAATTGAGGAATGAGTGCGTTCGCTTCGTTTAAGGTGGCGTTGAAGATGTCTTCAAAACTCGTGGTGTGATCTTCCTTTGTGAAAGGATTAGTCCATGTTTGATGCTCGTGATTGCCAAACACGCTTTCGGTAAGGGCGAGCGGGCGATGACAAAACGCTTGAGCAAAGGAATGTCTTCTAAATCTGCGCTCAACTATTCCGTAAAGGCTGCGCTTAAACCCTTGAGGTGAATAGGTTGCAAACTGTACGCGACGATAGTTATGAACGCTTGCAGAAAAGAGATGAGCGGGAGTCAGTTTTTCGTAGGTATCCCAAAATGCGGTGCACATAATATGCGAAATGGCAGCAAGGGATTGTTCATCTGCTTTAAGTATCTCTTTATAGGGCTTAAAGGTCGAAATAGTCTTTCCTGTGTGGGTATAGAGGATCAGCTCATCAAGTTCGCTTTCGATAACCGCATGAACTTCATGACCATCATGTTCGTCCAAACCATCAATACCTGCATTGCATAAGGCATATTGCTGCGCGTAAACAAAGGGATGCGCAGCGCGATCGAGCAAATAGTGGCACAAAAAACCCGCACTAAACGCACGGACAGTGTCTTGCATATTGGAAGGTGCAAGAGTGGAGCTTTTGGAAATGGCAAACAAAAGCTCAGCAGGCTTTTTACTGTGCATTAGACTGCCCATCGCCCGATAGGTGGACAAAGATGGAGAAATTACGCAGAAAAAGAGTGGATCGAGCCCTTGGCTGCCAAGAAGGAAAGCGTTTCGTTCGCGCTCATCAGTGATAAACGAAAGCGCAGGCAAAGTAAGCATTTCTTGTGCGAATTGGTGGTGCGTAATAATTGCTGGCATGGTTTGCCTCACCTTCTTAACAATTTTTTAAGCTCAGGAGCGCGATGGATGCGTATACTTTTCTCCGTTCATAATGAATCTGTTTGGCGGTTCGTTCAAGAGCGCATCAAGAAAAACGAAAGTTTTCGTTATGAAACACTGTTAGCAAAAACGTACTTGGTAAAAGCATCGCGAAGGATAGCGAGCACCTTGTTATACCTCGGCGAAGACAGCAAGCGTTTGCAGTGATTGTTTGTAGCGTGTAGGGAAGGATCAGATAACAACATGGCATTTGGCTTAACTAAAAAGGAATTCAGTTGGGTTTTGTATGATGTTGGCAATTCGGCATTTGTCATGTTGTCTACCGCGCTTATCCCTGTGTATTTTGCCTCAATTGCCGAAGAAGGATCTTCTGTCGTTGTTGCGTGGGGTTATGCCGAAACGGTGGCGTCGCTTATTCTTGCGCTTTTGATGCCACTTTTAGGAAGCCTGGCGGATCTTGCAGGTAACAAGAAAAAGTTTCTCATTGGGTTTGCGGGAACAGGCGCTGTTGCGTGTGCTGCGTTAGGTGTGCCTCAACATGCATTGGCCTTCTTGGTGGTGTATGTCGTTTCTTCGGTAATGCTTAATGGGTCAATGGTTTTCTACGATGCATTCTTGATCGATGCCACTACCGAAGATCGCTACGACAAGGTTTCTTCTCATGGTTATGCATGGGGCTACATTGGTTCGTGCATTCCCTTTATTGCTTGTTTGGCAGTAGTGCTTGGTGGACCATCTTTTGGCATGGATATGGGTACTGGCATGAAAGTGGCGTTTGTTATTACTGCGCTTTGGTGGATAGCGTTTACTATTCCCATCGCCAAAAACGTAAAGCAGACCCATTTCCGCGAGCATACAAATCACGTTTTTCAAACAACGTTTGCCAGTTTGAAAAACACCATGAAAAACATTGCGCACGATAAACGCTTGCTATTCTTTCTTATTGCGTTTTTCTTTTATATTGACGGTGTACATACGGTTATCAAAATGTCCACCAGTTACGGAACTGAGTTGGGTATAGATTCTACGCAGTTAGTATTAGCGCTTTTGGTAACCCAGTTTGTTGCGTTTCCTTCTGCAATTGCCTACGGCAATTTGGCAAAACGTTTTGGCACACGTCATATGCTAATGGTGGGCGTTTTGGCTTATTTCTGTATCGTAATGTTTGCTGCGTTCTTCCTAAAATCGGCACTTGAATTTTGGATTTTGGCAATTTGTGTCGGCCTTTTCCAAGGCGGCATTCAAGCGCTTTCTCGCTCAGAATATGGCAAGCTTATTCCGAAAGATAAAGCGAACGAATACTACGGCTTTTTCGATATTTTTGGTAAATATGCAGCCGTTATGGGAACGTTTTTAGTCAGTATATTTACCCAGATAACAGGCAATCCCTCATTTGGGGTTCTTTCCATTGCGGTTTTGTTTGTTGTGGGATTCTTCTTTTTGCGCGCCATGCCAAAACCGAAGGCATAGCGAAAATAAGGGCATGAAAAAACCGAATCGAAACAGCGCGCGATTGTTTGCACCGCACGATTCGGTTTTGTTTATTTCGACAAATCCGCACTGCGGGGTCTGTACTTATTGCTTATTGTTGCAGCAAATCTGCAATGCGGCCAATTAAAAGCTCAAAGCTTACGCCGCGTTCTTTGAAGTTTGGCTGTTTGCTGGAAACAATCATGGCATCGTGGGTCAACTCGCCAGCAAATTCGACTGCTTCTTGAAGGGTGCGACCAGCCATGATAGCGGCCAACAGGCAGGAGCAGTATAGATCGCCAGTGCCATGAAGCATGTAGGGCAGATATTCGTTTGATGCTTCGAAGAAATCAATATCTACGCCTGCTGCAAAGTTGCGAATCAAGCCATCATCGCGCTGAATGCCTTTGAGTACTACATTCTTTGCGCCCTTAGCAATAAGTGCATCAATAATGCGCTTAGCTTCGTCGTCGCTAATGTTGGTACCCTTCCATTCTTCACCAAGGATAATGGCAGCCTCGGTCAAATTAGGAGTCAGAATATCGGCATCGCAGGCAAGTTCTGCCATAGCTGCACATAATTCTGGAGTATACGTGGGGTATACCTTACCGTGGTCGGCCATTACAGGATCGACTACGCGCAGAGCTTTTGGATAGCGTTCATAGAGGCCGCGAATGATATCAACCTGTTCGGGGGCGCCTAAAAAGCCAGAGTAAACTGCGTCAATTTCAACACCGATATTTTGCCATGCAGCTAAATAGTCAGACAAAATATCGGTAGTGTCATGCATATACCAACCAGGAAAAGCGGTGTGGGACGAGAACAATCCTGTAGGAACGGGGCACACATCGCATCCGCCTGCAGATACTACTGGAATAGCGATTCCCAATGAGCATTTGCCGTATCCGCACAAATCGTGTACTGCGGCTACTCGGGGGATGTAGTCGGGATTAGCTTTCCGATCATACAAAACGGTTTGCGTCATTTTGTTTCTTCTTCCTCTTCAAATTTCCAACCGTCATCTTCTACGTTACCGCGATCTTTAAAGGTTTTGCGGGTTCTTCGTTCTAATATTGCAGCAATAAGGGTTGATGCAACCAGAAACACAAGAATCAGACATCCAATGCCTTGCATGGTTTCAAACAGGAAATGATATAACGCTGCGAAATCCATGATTTTCAGTGATCCTTCCTGAATTTCTTTCACATTTTTCTGTTCATTGCGCTAACCCTCCGAGTGATACCGCAGAAGATTAGTGATTAAGAGTATACTAACGCTACTAATTATCTTTATGAATTAACCAAGTAGAAAAGTACGTCGAAAGGACAGTCATGCTAGACATCCGGTTCGTCCGCGAACACCTTGATGAAGTTGCCACTGCGATGGAAAACCGCAACCATTCATGGGACTCTGAATATTTCAAAGAGTTGGACGAATCAAGACGTTCATTAATCGGTCAGGAAGAAGAACTGCTCAATCAGCGCAACGTGCTTTCTAAGTCTATTGGAAAGTTGATGGGCGAGGGCAAAAGGGACGAAGCCGAAGCTACCAAGGCTCAGGTTTCTGAATTGAAGGATCGTATTGCCGATTTAAGCGCAAAGCGTGCTGAAGCTGAAGAAAAGCTTAACGATTTATTGATGGGTACGCCTAACATGCCTGCTGATACTACGCCAGTAGGTAAGGATGAAAACGACAATCCCGAGGTTCGTCGTTGGGGTACCCCACGCGATTTTGAGGCTGAAGGCATTGAGATGAAGCCTCACTGGGATTTGGGTGCAGATCTGGGCATTATTGATGCTGAGCGTGCAGTAAAGCTTGCGGGTAGTCGTTTTGTTTTGTTGGGTGGTCTTGGTGCTCGCTTAGAGCGCGCATTGATTAACCTCATGGCAGACACTCATATTTCTCGTGGCTATAAAGAGTGGTGGTGTCCTGCAATGGCAAACGCCACTACGCTTACCGGTACTGGTCAGCTTCCCAAGTTTGAAGATGACCTGTTCAAAACACGCGAGGGAATGTACCTTATTCCTACCGCTGAAGTTCAGCTGACCAACATTCATTCTGGCGAAGTTTTGGATGCTTCCGATTTGCCTTTGAAGTATTGCGCCTTTACCCCTTGCTTCCGCGAAGAAGCAGGCTCTGCTGGTCGCGATACGCGCGGTCTTATTCGTGTGCATCAGTTCGATAAAGTTGAAATGGTGAAATACGCAAAGCCAGAAGAAAGCTATGACGATCTGGAAGCTATGGTGGCTGATGCGGAAAATATTCTGCAACTGCTTGGCTTGCCTTATCGCGTTATTTCTTTGTGCACAGGCGACATCGGATTCTCTGCAGCAAAGACCTATGACTTGGAGGTTTGGCTGCCTTCTTATAACGCTTACAAGGAAATTTCTTCTTGTTCTAACTGCGTGGACTTCCAGGCACGCCGTGCAAACATTAAGTATCGTGATCCTGAAAACTTCAAGGGATCCCGTCTTGTACATACTTTGAATGGCTCTGGTTTAGCGGTTGGCCGTACTATGGCTGCTGTTTTGGAGAACTATCAGCAGGCTGACGGATCAGTTAAAGTTCCTGATGTTTTGGTTCCCTACATGGGCGGCGTTGAGGTTATTCGCTAAGTTGAAGCGAATGAAACTAAGCTACGTAGGCGCAGTTTAAGGATAGTATTCAGGTACATGGCGGCAAAAAAGAACAATAACCTTTCTTCAGATGGGCGCTCTCAAAAAAAGCGCCCATCTGTTGCTGGGAAAAAAGTCGCCCAGGGGTCTCGTATTAGCACTACTGCGTCTTCTAAAACGGGAACTCCTCGACTCGATCGCAGTTCGTTTAAGAAAAACAAGAAAACCCAGCTACATGATTCGGGTTCTTTTGCAGAAATAAGCGCCCAAAAGGTAAGCACTCAAGAGGTTTTGCAGGAAGCTCCCAAGAATAACTCTAAAGATTCCAGTTTTGCGTTCGGCGGTGCAAGCGGCACGAGCAGTGTAAGTGGCGCAAGTAGCGTAAGTGGCGCAAGTGATGCGGCTAGCATGAGCGGTGTTGATAATGCAGACGGTGTGGCTGATGCGAGCGTTATGGGTAGCGCAAGTGGCGCGGAAGGTGTAAGCGCTGTAAGTGACACAAGTGCTGCAGGTAAGCTGAAGGCTCGCAAGCCCCTAAAGCGCAAAGGAATTTCTCGGCGCTTTCTTATTGGATCGCTCATAGTAATCCTTCTGTTGGTAATTGGTACAGGACTTTTAGCGTGGAATCAGTGGTTCCGCTACGACGATACTGCTGACATCCAAGGTACATGGGTTATAGATGGGTCAAACCAAAGCATTACGATCAATGAAACCGATATTGTGATGACTTCTGATGTTTCGTATCCCTACACCCTTGATACGTTCCAGAAAACCATTTCATTTTCTTTCAAGCAATACAGCGGATCGGGTTCTTACGCATTTTCGCCCGAGCGAACCACCTTGGTGATTACGGAAACCGATGCGGATACGGGCGAAAAAGTATCAACTAAATTGGTGAAGCAATGACACTCGGTGAAACGCAGGCAGCAGATAAGCTTCCGTTAACAGTAGAGCGAATTCGCATTCGTCCTGACAGAATAGAAACGCTTATTCGTGTAAGTGATGAATGCTTTGCTAACACCGACGAACAGGTAATTGCATACGTATTGAACATTTGTCCTACCGTGGGTCTTCATGCGTGCCGCAACCATAAAGGCCGCCTGTTTTCAGATGTAATGAACAATACCTCGACACCGCATCTTTTAGAGCACATGGTAGTGGATGGGCAGACGCGCCAAAGTAAAGATGAAGCTCGTGTATTTACGGGCACGACGCAATGGATGCGTGAAGATAGCTTGTTGGCAAAGGTGGTTTTCTCATATGAAGACGATCTAGTGGCTCTTGAAGTTCTCAAAGATTGCGTAAGAGTACTTAACGATATTCTTCTGGCGCAGAGGATGGTCACCGCTAACCACTAATCCAGTTGTCGCATTACGATTTGCGATGATTGATTTACACACCAGTACACAAGCAAAAAGAAAGGCAACGCAGAAAGGCACCGCACATGAAAGTAGCAATCCTTGCCGATAATAATACGATGCAGTCTGAAGCAAGCTTGCTTGCTCAAGCTCTGCAAAACGCTGAGCATCAGGTAGAGCTTCTCGATGTCGATAAGCAGGTAGTTGCTCAGCTTCAGGCAAAACGACCTGAGATATGTTGTATCGCTTCGGGGACCAAAGGCTCTGAAGGTGCTTTGCAGGAGTTGCTAGAGCTGTTGCAAATTCCTTATCTCGGTTCTCAATCCGAGGCGTGCCGCTTAAGTTCCGACGCTCGGTCGAGTATGTTCGCAATGCGTCGTTATGCAGAAGCATCAGAAGAAGACGTTATCGCCGAGCCTTTAATGAGCTTTTCGATTTCGTCTGACTTGCTTGCAATGGACACTGAAGCACTTGCTGATATATGTGAGGTGCGAATTCCTGGTGCCTATCCTATGGAAATAAAGCCCCTGCGATCAGCGGGTTTATTGCAGTGCGCAGGCAAATCATCCGAACAAGCCTCCCAAGAAAACGCAGATCCAGACACCTCTCAAGCTGCGTTTGTTAGCTCGGAGGATTCAGCGTCTCTTTTGGTAAACAACAAAGAAGAATTGCTGGAAGCATTCAAGGCGTATGAACTGTTTGGTTGTACGGTGTGCCAGTGGATTGAAGGCGTGCGCCTTTCGCTGGCGGTTTTAGGAACAGGTTGGGATGCTCATGTGTTGCCTCCTGTTGAGGAAGTTCCTGTTGCGAAAGATTCGACAGAGGCTGCTCCAATGGAATTAATCGCACCTGTTCGCCTTGAATCTCTTTCAGCTGATGAAAGCATCGCACAAGCCATTCGCTCGGAAATTGAACGTACGGCTTTTGAGGCATGTCTTTCTTTGGGAATACGTGATTTTGCGCTGGTTCAGGTAATTTGGGATGGCGCTCAAGTTCGCTTTGTTGGAGTGGAGGCACTTCCTTGTATGGCGGCAGACTCTCCGTTTACCAAAGCATGCGAAGCAGCGGGTCTTTCAATTGAAGGCGTGCTAAATCATTTGGTTTCGCTGTAGGCGTTTCGTATCGGATTGGAAACAAGTCATAGTCGCTTGTATTTCTCAAGATAAGCAACGAAACATGCACGTATAATAAGACCATTAGATATCGAAAATTGATGTCGGAAGGGTGTTCGAGATGGGTAAATTTGTTCCGTTTGTCATCGGCGGCATTATTGGTGCTGCTGCTGGTCTTCTGCTTTCTCCACGTACTGGTGCTGAAAATCGCGCTAAGTTGTCTGAGGCGCTCAACGAAAATGTAAAGATTGAAGTACCTGCTAATGTTCAGGAAAAGGCTGGTCAGTTTGTTGATGCGGCTGCTTCTACTTCTCAGAAGGTTATCAATACCGTAGTAGATAACGGCTCTGATGCATACAAGAATGTTGTTTCTCGTGTAAACCAGAATCCAACCGTTCAGGCATTTAACGACAATGGCGATGAACTTCGTCAGAAGATCGATGCTGCTCGTGAACGTATCGCTACTCAGGTAGCAAAGAATGCTGAAGCTGCTCGTGATGCAGCAGTAGATAAGATTCCTGTAGCAATCGATGCAGCTCAGGGTGCAGCCCAAAATGCTAAGGTTGCTGCTCAAGGTGCTGCTCAGGCAGTATCGGGAGCTGCTCAGAACGCTGGTCAGGTTGTTGCAGGTGCTGCACAAAACGCTGGTCAGGCAGTTGCTGGCGCTGCTGCAACCGCTAAGGACGCGGTAGCAGGCGCAGCTTCTACGGTTACTGCAAAAATTAACCCTTCTGGCGATGAAAAGGATACCGAATAACAATCGGTATATTCCTTGGTGCAAAAGTGCGTAAAAGTTTAAAGATCGCTCAATGAACTTTTCATAAACGGAATGTTCGGCGAATCTTCAGCAAGCAGCGCATCTAAGAACTTTTCATGAGCTTTTGAACGCCAAATAACTTAAAAGCAACAAATCGAACACATTTGTCGGTCATACTTTGTGGATGTGATTGAATAAATGTAAGTTCGGCTCGTAAAGATGGCGGCTTAACAGTCGCCATCTGCCGTAATGGGACAGGATAGAGATATATGAAAAAGAGCGAATACCTCATAAGCGAATTGCGGGGCATGCCAGTTTATACCACTGGTAAAAAACTCAAACGCATAGGTAAAGTGCACTCTTTTATCTTTCATCCTCATAAGCGTCGCGTTGTTGGCTTTACGGTGAAGCGCCCCGATATTGCATTGATGATGCACAGGCTCGATTTATTTGTTTCAATCGATGGATTTGATGTTGAAGAGGGCAATATTGTTATCAATGAAGCAAAGGGAACCACAGGATCTGCTGCCTGTAAGCGCTTGGGTGTTGATTGGAACGAATGCGTAATTTGGCAGGGTCTTCCATTGATGACTGAAGACGAAAAGCGCTGCGGCTTAGTAGGTAATGTGCGATTCAGTACAGAAGATGGAACAGTTAAGTCTCTTTTTATAGATAAAGGCACCTCGGCAGGTGCGTTACTGGGGGTTACCGAAATTCCTGCAGCGTTCATTAAAGGTTTCAAGCTCGGTGTAGGTGATCAGCTTACCGCAGCCAACGAAGAAGAATTTCTGCACGGCGCTATTATTCTCTCCGATGAGGCGCTTGCGATTCAGGCGCAGGGCGGTTTGGCTGAACGTGCAGGTAAGGCAAGCGCAGTGGTAAGTCATAAAGCATCGCAAGCCTTTGAAAAAGCTAAGCCTGTCGCGTCAGATATGGCACAGAAAACGGGCGATGCAGTAAATAAAGGAGCTTTTGCGGTAGGGCAACAGCTTTCTAAAACAAAAGGTATGTTTTCTGCTTTTAAAGAAGAATATAAACGTGCTCGCTACGGTGAAGATAACGAGGAATAATGAGCAATAATCAAAACGAACAATTAGAAACCAAAGAAGAAAGCTTTGTTTCGATTTTTGGTCATAAGGTAAAAACTGCCGATATCTTTAAGCTGCTAGGTCTGCTTGCCTTTATCGGCATTACGGGAGGCATTGTTGTTGCGCTATGGCCAAGCTTGTCGCAGATTTTTGAGCCTAACGGAACAGAACGAGTAATTGAAAGTATTCAGAGCCAAGGCGTATTTGGTGTGCTGATGCTGCTCGGCTTACAGTTTATTCAGGTGGTTGTGGCATTTATTCCTGGTGAAGTTGTTCAGGTTGCTGCAGGTATGCTGTATGGGCCATGGCTTGGCGCGTTGATTATTTTGATTGGCTGCGTTATTTCAAGTGCGGTAATTTATCAGCTTGTTCATAAGCTGGGCGCACCGTTTGTTCATGACATGGTCAGCAAAGAGCATCTAGAAAAGTTCTATACCTTCCAAAAATCGGGCAAATTAAACATCGTTGTTTTTATTTTGTTCCTTATTCCCGCAATGCCTAAAGACGTATTTACCTATCTGGTTCCGCTTACAGATATGCGTATGAGGACATTTTTAATCCTTGCCACTATTGGCCGCATTCCTGGCGTGATGGTATCTACCTATGCAGCGGCAGGTTTGGCGGAAGGGCAGATTACTACTAGTCTGATTATTTTTGGTGTGGCCGCCGCTATTGCACTGCTGTGTTTGATTTTCCGCAACCGAATTATGCGTGTGGTAGGTACCGTTAAGGCTTTCCATGAGCGCGATAAAGAAAACGAAGATAGTCGGGACTAATAACCAATCAGGGGTAATAACTTATCGAGGTCAGTAACTTCAGTTTTGCCGAAAGATGCTTGCATCTATGGTAGCTGCACTGCTTTTGACAGCTAGGCATTTACGACAACCTAAACGCAAGAAAACAGGCATCTTACGCGTTGGACGCTGCGTTACGGAAGCATAACGAAACATCGAGTTAGGCTTGGTAAAAGGTATTCTTACTATGTCGAAATTATCAACATATTAAAGTGAGGCGTTGAATTATGGCACATACAGAAAACGACCCTCAAAACAATAAACAGGAAGAATTTAAGGTGACAGAACAGAAAACCGAAAAGCCAGCCGAAAACGCTGAACAGAACGTCGAAAAGGCAGAGCAGAGCACTCCTCATTCTGCTGCTGATCAGGTAGAACAGAAGGACGAACAGGCGCAGGAGAAGGCAGAACAGGCTGGGCAGAAAGCCGAGCAGGCACAGTCTTTGGATGTGGCCGAAGGATCGGCTGGTCAGGCAGAATCTCAAGCAGAAGCACAAAACAGCTCTCAGTCAGAAGCTCAATCGGGAGCTCAGCCAGAGCCTCAACCAGAAGCGCATCAGCGCTCAGAAATTGGCGATGCGGTTCGCGACGAAGCGCTTTCGGCAGCTGAAAAAGGGCTTGAGGCAGCGCGCGCGGCACTGGAGGCAGCAGAGAAAAAACTTGCCGAGGCACAGCAAGCAGCTTATGGCCAAAGCGCCTATGCTCCTCCGCAAGGCAACCCGCAGCAGCCTGCGAATCAAGATGTTACACAGCAAACGCAGCCGATAGGTCAGCAGTCAACAGGCCAGCAAGAGGCAGTCCAGCAGCCGACTGGTCAGCAGGCGCCTTATCAGCAAACCACGTTTTCTCAGTCCGTCAATCAACAAGCGGCACAACAACCCACTTATCAGCAATCGGAATATCAAGCCACTCAGACTACTCGACCGAATTATCAGGCGACTCAGTTTGGATATCAGCAAACCGATCAGGGAGCATATCAGCAAACACAGCAGCAAAACTACCAACAAGCTGCGCAGGCGGGTTTCCAACAGCCTGATCAGGTAAATTATCAGCAGACTGCTCAGGCTGGCTATCAACAGGCATCTGCCCAGCAGCCAGACTATCAGCAGTCAACCTACCAACAGCCTGGATACCAACAGCCTGGTTATCAGCAAACAACGCAAGGAGCTCAGCAACCACCTGTTCAGCCCCATTACGCGCCACCTGTCGCTTCGCGAGATCATGTAGCGGCAGGGCTGTTAGCAATCTTCTTAGGATTCTTGGGTGTTCATAAGTTTTATCTAGGCTATAACACGCAGGGCTTCATTATGTTGGCAATTGGCCTTATTGGCGGATTGTTCTCATTTGGATTAATCCTTGGCATCGTTTGGATCATAGGTGTTATTGAAGGCATTATTTATCTAACAAAAAGCCAAAGCGAGTTCGAAAGACTATATGTTTATAACAAGAGAGAGTGGTTTTAGCATCAAGGGGTCTCGAGATGAGGCCCCTTACGTTATAATGACTTGTGTTCGTGCATATGTATGCCAATAAGGAGGAAGATTATGCCCACCATTACTCGTGATCAGGTAAAGGTCCCAATGGACGTAATGCCTGAAGCGCGCGAAACGTACATTGATAATTACATGAAGGCTACCCGTGGTACCGGACGTTTGATGCTCTTTGCTTGCGACCAGAAGATCGAACACCTGAACAAGGACTTCTATGGTGAGGGCATTGATATTTCTGATGCAGAGCCAGAGCACTTGTTTAAGATTGGTTCTCAGGGCACCATCGGTGTTTTGGCAGGTCAGCGTGGTCTGATTGCTCAGTATGCTGCTGATTATCCAGAAATTAATTACCTGGTAAAGATGAACTCTAAGACCAACTTGGTAAAGGGTTCTCAGGACGATCCTTATAGCCCACAGCTTTATGATTTGGAAGCTGTTTTGGCAATGCGCGAAGCTGGCGTAAACATTGTTGGTTTGGGCTACACCATCTATCTTGGCTCTGAATATGAATCAACCATGATGGCTGAAGCTGGCGAGCTTATCGCTGAGGCTCATGCAGCTGGTTTGATTGTTGTTCTTTGGATTTATCCTCGTGGTAAAGCTGTTCCAGACGAGAAGGATCCAGATCTGATTGCTGGCGCAGCTGGTGTTGCACTTTGCCTTGGTGCAGACTTCGTTAAGGTTAACCCACCTCATGAGGCTGACGGTAAATCTTCCGCTGAAGGTTTGAAGATTGCTTCTATGGCTGCTGGTCGCACTGGTTTGGTATGCGCTGGTGGTTCTAAGGCTGACGCAAACGTGTTCTTGACTGAGCTTCACAACCAGATTCACATTGGTGGTGCTTGCGGTAACGCAACGGGTCGTAACATCCACATGCGTTCCGAAGACGAAGCAATCCGTCTGTGCAACGCAATTTCCGCTATCACCTTGGGTGACTGGAGCGTTGAAGACGCAGAGGCTGTATTCCGCGGTGAAAAGGAATTCACCCTGTAAAGTTGCTTGAGAGCACTTAAAGCGAGCCCCCAAAAGTAGTAAATCGTAAATAGCGTTTTGCTTGCAGGGCAGTTAAAGGGCTTAGCTATTAGCAAAGCAGTTAAAACTTTTAAGAGCCTGATTTCGGTCAGGCTCTTTTTTTACGAAAATGGACCCCTCCCTGCAGAAAAAGCGCGTTAGTGAGTGATTTTCTAAAGCTGACTGCGGGATTATTCCGATTGCTTCAAAATGAAATGTAACGAAACAGCGAAAAAATGTAACCAACCATAATTGTTCACAATTTTAGAAGAAAGTAGTGGGTCTGCTGCCCGAGCAACCCTCTCACTTTCCAGCAAAATCTGCAGGGGCACCCCGATTTTTCGAAAAAACTTTGCTTCAGGTTGTTGTTGAAGTATTTGTTTTTCAATAAGGTATCTTCAATTATTGAATTTGGTGTATCGATATCACGAAATGGAAGCTAGTTTTGCCTGAATCAATCCAAATAGATATTGACGCATTGCGCGACTATTTAATGGATTACTGTGGGTCCGCCATCTTTTCTGGATTTCCTGCGGCAATTATTGGTGTTACAGAAATTGAAAGCGCAGACGGGTACGAGCTTTGTCAGATTGCTGAACAATTAGGCGTAAATTTGCGGCAATTTGAAGTACCGCGCTATTGAGAATTCTTGGATGTCGGACAGTTCATTAGTAAGAGCTTTTGTGCCTTAGCCTGTTCGGATATGAATAATTCCCAATTTAATAACCACTTAAAAATGCTTTCGATCCTAATCGGAACATTCTTGGGAATTTAAGTTAGTTTCGATTACGATCGAAACTAACTTTTTTGTATTCACTTTATATCTGACGACAATTTAGAAAAGAAACAGGAAGTTCAAAACGCAGCCATGATTATTGTTCTTGTCATACTAGCTCTGGTGTTTGCGCGTATTACGTACAATGACGTAACCATGCGCTTAGTGTTTAGGCGCGATCTTATCGCGCTGGTTGCTTTTCGTCTGGTTCTTTTTGCTGCAGCGGTAATTGGTACCGAAGTTTTTGGTGTCACTTCGTTTGGCGTCATATCTCTTGGAGCGGACTCCTTTGGACTAAACGCAACGACTGGTATTTCTTTTGGAACGGTTTCGATTGTAATTGACCGACTGATAAATATAAGTTTCGAGCAATGGGGTATACGTGCACTTGTAATGTCGGTTGCTATGGCGCTTATTGTGACTGCATTTGTTCAATTGGTGGCTTATATAACAAATCGTCTTACCAATAAATATGGGAAAAAGGATGAATCGCTTGGGCTAGGGGATGTAAAACTCTATGCAGTATGCTGTTTGTTTTTATCGTTTGAGCAGGCATTTGCCATGTTGTTCTTGTCGGCAGTCATTGGTGCATTCATGGCAATTTACGTAAAGGCAATCAAGAAACAAGGCACTTTTCCCTTTGCTCCAGCGATAGTGTGGGCAACATTTATCGTGCTTGTATTAGATGTGCAAGCATAGGCTGTACGTTCTGGGTCAAAGACGATTTGCTGAAATTGGTATGCGTTTTTGGATGAAAATGTACGTTTGTTACTGAAACAAAGCTTAAACATACAATTTGTAAAGAATTTAGCTTGTTTCGGGTTCTTGATCGCCTTAAATATTAGACATATTTTACGTATATGTTTAATAAACCGCTTGAACAACCAGTTTTGCGGTTACAAACGTACATTTTCATCCAAAAGTCCTTCTAAAAAATGCAAAAGTATTATCGAATGAATTCGGAAAATGGATTTGTTAAAAAAGTACCAACAATTTAAATCTTTGGGCATAGGCGTAGCTTATCCTGTGTCTTTGCATTCGTAGCTCACGTTAGATGCCTGAAGTTTAGATTGCCACTTTAGAAAACAAAAGCAGCATGGTTAATACCATGCCGCTTGCACTTTTAACTGGTGCCGGAGGCGGGATTTGAACCCGCACGTCTTTCGACAACGGTTTTTGAGACCGCCGCGTCTGCCGTTCCGCCACTCCGGCGCAGAAATGAATTATACCTAACTTCTGCTAAAACGCCAAAGTATTTCTTAACAAATTCCAAAAATATGAAAAAGCACACCGAACCAACAAATTACTGTTGGAAAATGTTCTATGCGACATGCGCCAAATATCCAGATTGAAGGTCGTCTAGCCGCTTCATTCTTGCTCGTATATCAAGGGCGTTTCATAATACTAAGCTGTTAACTAATTACGGATATAGAGTTATTTATGCGCAGTTAGCATGTTTGTTTGATTTTAGGTATAGGGGAGGAACCGTTCATGATTAATGAAAAAATGTATGGTCTTGGTGCTGAGCCTTCTGCTATTCGTGAGCTATTCGCCTACGGCATGGCTCGTAAAGCAGAAATTGGCGACGATAAAGTATTCGATTTCAGCATTGGCAACCCAAGCGTTCCTGCTCCTGCAAAAGTTGCTCAAACTATGCACGAATTGGCAGATTGGCCTCCTGCAGAATTACATGCCTATTCTGCATCTGTTGGTTTGGACTCAACGCGCCAGGCTATTGCCGACAACTTGAATCGTCGATACGGCACCAATTATGCACCCCATAACTTCTATATGACCATGGGTGCTGCTGCGTGTCTTTCTTGCTGCATTCATGCAACTGTTCTTCCAGGTGATGAAGTTATCGTAATTTCACCTTACTTCCCTGAATATCGCGTTTGGATTGAGCAGGCACAGGGTGTTTGCGTGGAAGTTCCTGCACGCAGCGATAATTTCCAAATCGACATTGATGCTATGGATGCTGCTATCAACGAGCGCACCAAGGCGGTAATTATCAATTCTCCTAACAATCCTGTTGGTGCAGTTTATACGCGCGAAACGCTTGAGAATCTGGCGGCATTGCTTCATAAAAAGCGCGAGGAATTTGGTTCTGAGCTGTTCCTGATTTCCGATGAGCCCTATCGTGAGCTTGTTTATGACAATATCGAAGTTCCTTGGGTTCCTGATATCTATGACAATACGCTCATCTGCTATTCCTGGTCTAAGTCGCTTTCTTTGCCCGGTGACCGCATTGGATATGTGTTGGTTCCTGATGAGGTGCAGAACGCAGGGCACATTCAGAAAGCAATTTCTGGTGCAGGTCGTGCACTGGGCTATATTTGCGCACCAGTATTTTTCCAGCGTGTTATTGAAAAATGCGTGGACGAGCCCGTGAACACTGAAGCATATGCGAAAAATCGTGCTCTGCTCACCGAAGGTTTGGCCAAGCTTGGCTATCACTACATTGCGCCTGATGGTGCGTTCTATTTGTGGATGAAGGCACTTGAAGATGATGCGCAGGCATTTTCTGATCGCGCTAAAGAATATGAACTGCTGCTTGTTCCTTCTGATAGCTTTGGTGTTGGCGGTTGGGTTCGTGTAAGCTACTGCATTCCCGAAGAAGTAATTGTCAACTCAATGCCTGCTTTTGAGGCACTGAAGAAAAGCTATGAATAGGGCCAAATAAAGCAGCGCGAATAAGCGAATAAAACAGCGTAAGTACAATAGCGCCGAAAACTACAGGGACGCGGGAATACGTAGTGAAGAACATAGGTGAACATACTCCTAAGAATTTTGTAATTGAAGGTGCCATCTTTGACTGTGATGGCACCTTACTTGATTCGCTTGATTCGTGGCGCGGTTTGGAGGCTGTGCTTTCTCAGGAGGCGCGCGTCCAAGTAACGCCCGAAGAACGTGCACTGTTTACCACATTTACTATTCCTGAGGTTGCTCGTTATTTTCACGAGCAGTATGGATTGCTACGCAGTGTAGATGCGGTTATCGGCTTTATCGACGACTACATGATGGACTACTACGCTCATCGAGCCCATGTTATTCCTGGAGTTCTGCCGTTTTTAGAGGCATGTGCAAGTGCGGATGTTTCAATGTGCGTAGCTTCCTCGAGTGCGCAAAAGTATTTGCAGGCAGGCCTTAAGAGCGCAGGAATTGCAGAATACTTTTCTCAAGTTTTTTCCGTTGAGGACTTAGGCTCTTCTAAGCGTGAACCTTTAATTTTTAATCATGCACAACAAGCTCTGGGAACTAATCGCGCTACAACTTGGGGCATTGATGATTCGTTCTATGCCTTGGAAACCCTTAAAAAAGCGGCTTTTCCTACCATTGCGCTTTACGACCAGCTATCCGATGAGGTGCGCTCTCAAGCAGAAGAGCTTTGCGAATTCGCGGTATCGCGACTCGATGAACTTGTCATTTGCGATAACGCTTTGGCATTACGCAAGTCGAGGTAAGCCGCGGTAAAGTCGCGGGATATGGCCATGCCGCTTTAGTGAATTCGCTTCCTAACCAACCTGAGCAACAATTCGAGCATATGTTTTGCGACCTTCGTGTGCACTTTCATCAAAGTCGATTTCTGGTTGGATTAGTGCGCGGGAATAACCGAAAGTGCACTCATGTGCCCAATGTCTTCTGGAGAATGATTATGTGCTGTATAACCAGAATCGGTAAGCAATAATTCGCCGCGCTGTTTTGCATGAAAATGATGCTGAAGTCCTTCATTAATAGAGAGAATGGTTACGGCGCGTTCGTCTGCAGCACACGGTCGGAATTCACCTTCTTCAATTCCGCCTTCAATAACATTAAGCAGCGTGTGATAGAAGGTTTTGTAGTACTCGTAGAACTTCTTGAAAGACTTAGGCTTTTTGCGAGCAGCGCTTTCAACATCAATAAAATCCAGGGGCAATTCGCACTTTTGCACTACATCCATCATGATCAAGGTGTAGAGCTGCACCGTTCTGCTGTTAGTGAAAGAAGAAAGTTCTTCCATGGTGGGAACTTCAATTTTAGGATTAGAAATTTCTGCAAGCAGTGCTTCTTTTGAAGGGAAGTAATAATACAGCGAAGAAGGGTCCATCCCTATACGGCGAGCTAACTCGCTGATAGAAGCTTTTGCGTAGCCCTTTTCGCGGAACAGATCGAAAGCGGTGGAAATGATGCTATCGCGTGTAATGGAATGGTCGTCTACGCCGTGCTTGCGGTGAGCGTTCTTGGTTGGCTTGTTGGTGGATTTAGCAACGCTGCGTGCAGTCATTTGTGTAAACGATCCCTTCCTTTTCCCCAGGTATAGCATGAATGCTTGTCTGAATTGTAACAAGAGTTCAATATTATTGGATTCTGGAACCCATTCTAGTTTGATGCGGTTACTATTGATTGTATAAAAGTAATGCATGGTTATCTTTTACTTGATTGAAATAGTGCTGCATTGCTGTTGCTGATGTCGTCTAAGAGAAAGTGATATGACATGGACGCAAAAGTGTACGAATTACTTAACGATCAAATTAATAAGGAACTGTATTCTGCGTATTTGTACGTTTCCTTCGCTGATTATTACGAAGAAGAAGGCCTTTCTGGTTTTGCGAATTGGTACATGATTCAGGCAGCCGAAGAGCGCGATCATGCTCTAAAGATTCGTGACTACCTGCACGACAATGGTTGCAAGGTTGTTTTAGGTGCCATTGCGGCTCCTGATAAAACGTTTTCTTCCTACATTGAGCCACTTGAGGCAGGCTTGGAACACGAGAAATACGTTACGTCTCTGATCAACAATATTTACGCTGCCGCTTATGAGGTAAAAGATTTTCGTACGATGAAGTTCTTGGATTGGTTTATCGAAGAACAGGGCGAAGAGGAAACCACCGCAGAAGATATGGTTACCAAGATGAAGCTGTTTGGCTCTGACGCCAAGGCTCTCTATGATTTAGATCAGGAATATGCTGGTCGTGTTGCTACCCCTGCCGATAGCGCTGAATAAACTTCGCTTAGTTGCATATTACTTGAGTAGGCGCGGAATAATCTTTCCGCGTCTTTCTTTTTTCTTTTAGCTGTTTGGAATTTACAGTATTTGTTGACTACATAAAATAGTAGGCAAACAAAGAAACAATGAGAGGGGATAGGGCAATGGGTAACGAAATGAACTCTGTAGAAGAAAAGCTTGCTTTTGCAAAAGAGCTGGGTGACATCGTACAAATTGGCATTGTGGTTGAAGATATAGAGAAAACCAAACAAGCCATGCGCACTATTTTTGGACTTGAATCTGAAGCTGGTGGCGAGTCGCTTTATCGTGGTTGCCTGTACAGAACCGAAGGCGAAACAGTGGATGCCCCCGTAATTTCTGCTTTCTATAACTTCTTCAATATTCAGCTGGAATTTCTGCAACCAGTAGGAGAAACTCCAAGCGTTTGGCGCGATTATTTAGATAAAGGCCAATTCGGACTGCATCATATTCGTTTTGACGTGGATGACAATGATCGCATTACCGAGCTTATGAAAGAACGTGGTATTGGCATTTGGATGGAAGGACAGTCGCTTATTAATCCAAACGCTAAATTTACCTACTATGATTCTTTGGATGAGTTGGGTTTTGTTATTGAAGTAGTAACGCGAGCCTAGTCGTTTGCGCCCAAGATAGCATTCATGATGGTGGAGACAATAGAAATTACAATGGCGGCAACAAAGCCCGATCCGAAAGTGGCAATTTCTAATCCTGCACCAAAAAGCGCGTTGCTAATTCCTGCTGCAAGATAAAGCAAAAGGGTATTAATTACGAGGTAAAAAACGCCGAGCGAGATAATGGTTATCGGAAGACCGAGCACCTGCAAAATAGGCTTAATGGTCATATTGAGAAGCGCTATCACTAAAGCAACAATAAGGATAGAGGCCCATGCTGCATCAGTGCCGATAACTTCTATGCCAGGAACTAACCAGGCGGCAACTGCGACAGCGACAAAAATAGCTATGGTGCGAAGAATGAATTGCATCGAGGCTCCTTCATAACATGCTGGTTTAATAAAGTACTGGTTTACAATGGGTACGCTAACAAAGAAGCATGTCTTTTAGCAACAAGAGCTTGGTATTTGTTGCTTGTTGGTAAGATTGCTCCTACGTATTTTTTGCTGGTCATGCTGGTGGTAGTTCTAGATACTGGTCACGCTGGCAGTAATTATAGATAGTTGCTTGTTTGAAGAAAGAGGGTTTTGCATGATCGTAACGGTCGAGCAAACAATCCAAAAACATAACTTATTTAATTCGGCCACGCCTGTGGTATTGATGGTCTCTGGTGGTTCGGACTCTACGGCGCTTGCTTACGTAATGCATGATTTATTTAAGCGCAATCTTGTTGGCCAGCCAGCCATCCTCCATGTGAACCATAAGCTTCGTGGAGCGGACGCCGACCAAGATCAGTATTTCGTCCAACAGCTTGCAGACAAGCTGGACATTCCCTTTTTCGCTTGCGAAATTAACGTGGCAGCTCTAGCGCAAGAATCGGGCGGAAATGTTGAAGCTATTGGACGAAGCGAGCGATACATTGCTGCCCAACAGGCGCTGGAAAGCCTGTGTCGCCATGTGATGGTGCCCATATCCGAAGGGCGCATCGTTACTGCTCATACACAAGATGATCGTGTTGAAAACTTTTACATGCGCTCAATTGTAGGAACGGGACCAGGTGGTTTTCGTTCCATGCTGTATCGCAATGGCGCCATCGTTCGTCCGTGTTTAGATGTGTCGCGTGAGCAATTGCGGCAATACATCCAGGATTTATCGCAAGATGCCGTCGTTGTTGACGAGCAGGGTAATCGTTGGCGTGAAGATGCTACGAATGCACATACCGATAGATTCCGCGCTTTTGTTCGTCACGAGATAATTCCCAAGGCAAAGCAGCGCAATTCTCAGCTGCTTGACACCTTGTGCCGAACGATGAATTTAATTGCCGATGAAGACGACTATCTTGATGCCCAGGCGAAAGAAATCGCGGAAAAACATCTTGAATGGATAGGCCTACAGGAAGATGGAACATATGATGGATGCTTATTCCTTCCCGAGTTTGGCAGCATCGCGCGTCCATTGCAACGTCGTGTAGTTTTGGCGGTGCTGGAGACTTTTGTAGGCAGGGAAGCGCGTATTGAATCGTCTACCATAGAAGCGCTACTTTCTGCCTTCGATGAAACGGGTAAACCTATCAGCGGATACGTTACTAACATCCAAGGAGATTTGGCGGTAAGTGCGAACAAGCGCGGGGTTTTGGTTGAGCCTATGGCGGTATTTAGAGCACGTCGAAAGCCTAATAAAGAGTTGTAAGGAGAATACATGGCAACCGTATCTATTCCCGTAAACGTAATCTTGGCTTCTAAAAGTCCTCGAAGGAAGCAGTTGCTTGAAGATGCAGGCGTGAAGTTTACGGTATTTACAGGATCGAGTGAAGTTGATGAATCGCTCGAGCCTGATTTGCGTGCTCAGCCAGCTGAAGCAGTCAAAAAACTTGCCGAACGTAAAGCAGGTGCGGTGGTTCAAGAAATTCTTGCAAGCAATCCTGTGGGTCTCGGTATTGTTATTGGCGCAGATACTACGGTAGTGCTTGATGGTGAAATGTTCGGTAAGCCCTACAGTGCCGATCATGCTCGTGAAATGCTTGGCCGCCTTTCTGGTAGGACTCATGAAGTTATTACGGGCGTTTCTGTATGGATGATCTTACTGAACGAAACCGAAGAAAATGGCGGCGACGGAAAGGTGTCGCTGGCATTTCGTTCCTTTACTGAATCGAGTTTCGTTACCTTTAAAGAGCTTTCAAAAGAAGACATCAATGCCTATGTTGCAACAGGTGAAACTATCGACAAGGCAGGCGCTTACGGAATTCAAGGCAAGGGCGGCAACCTGGTAGAAAAGTATGAAGGCGATTTCAATAATATCGTGGGATTGCCAGTAGATACCTTGCTCAAAAACTTCCCTGATATTCTGAAGGAATCCATCGAGGCAGAAGTGGCAGAACAGTGAAGATTTGCTGCAGAACGGTGACAGCAATCTTTCATGTTTAACGTGTTCGGTCTGCTTTTGTTACACTAAGCGTCGTGTATTTATAATCAAGCTCACTTTAGGGTGGGAAGAAAGGCAAATAGTGGGGCTACATCCTGATCTGGATCGCGTTCTTTTTACAGAGGACGAAATCCGTAACCGCGTCAAAGAATTAGGCGCGCGCATTACGCAGGACTATGCTGGGGAACGAATTGTTGTTGTTTCCATACTTCGCGGTGCAGCTATTTTTATGGCTGATCTGGTTCGTGAAATTAAACTGCCTCTTGAAATGGACTTCATGGCGGTTTCTTCTTACGGCAATGCTGCGAAAAGCTCTGGCGAAGTTCGCGTATTGAAAGATCTTACAAGCCCCATTGCTGGCAAGCATGTCATTATTGCGGAAGATGTTTTGGATAGCGGGCTTACGCTTCGCTATTTAATGAAGGAGCTCGAATCGCGCAATCCTGCTTCTTTGGAAATTGCAATGCTTCTGCATAAAAACACGCCTCGTCAGGCCGATATTGACTGTAAGTACATTGGTTTTGAATGTCCTGATGAATTTATTGTGGGATATGGTTTGGATTACGCAGAGCGTTATCGAAACTTGCCCTTCATCGGGGTATTGAAGCCAGAAATAATTAAGTAAAATCAGATCGGTGATTTTAGAATAGAGAGAGTTTCTTAAAAGATAAGGAATACAGCACTTTATGGCACAGACTCCCAATCCGAAAAATCCAAAAAACTTTAAGCAACCCAATCGGACAAACGTAGTCACTATTATTGTGTTCCTCGTTATTGGCGTGTTCTTCCTGTTCATGATGGGTCGCACGATGACATCGGCAACAGGGGTAACCCAAACCGATGAACTGCAGACTTCTGAATTTATGCAGGCAGTCGAACAAGGGCGCGTAAGCACTGCGGTATATGACACGGGTTCCTACACTATTACCGGTACCTATTATCCAGCTTCTACTGCAGGTGGTGCTACGGCAGATGCTTACAATGAGGCCTTCGATGCGCTGAATTCCGAGCTGGGTACCATGACCGATGATTCTGGTCGTCTGAATATCGTTGAGACTCAGCAGCTTGCAGTTGCTAATTTAGGCTCTGAGCACAACTACACGGTAACGTGGGTTGGCCAAGATTCTTTGGGCCAGCTAATGGCAGCGAACCCTGAAATTCAGTACAGCGTTCGTCTCGCATCTCCTTGGGGATCTATCTTGGCTTCCATTTTGCCTATCCTGATTATTGCGGGCTTGTTGCTGTTCTTCTTCTCTCAGATGAACAAGGCAAACAATTCGCAAATGTCTTTCGGCAAGGCAAAATCAAAAGACTACGTTGAAGAACATCCTGATGTTAAGTTTTCCGATGTTGCTGGCGTTGATGAAGCAGTTGAGGAAATGCAGGAGATCAAGGACTTCTTGGAAAATCCCGCAAAGTATCAGTCTTTGGGTGCAAAGATTCCTCGTGGCTGCTTGCTGGTAGGCCCTCCGGGTACTGGTAAAACCTTGCTTGCTCGTGCAGTAGCAGGTGAAGCAGGTGTGCCATTCTTTAGCATTTCTGGTTCCGACTTTGTAGAAATGTTCGTTGGCGTTGGTGCTTCGCGTGTTCGAAACCTTTTCAAGAAAGCAAAGGAAGCATCGCCTTCTATTATCTTTATCGACGAAATCGATGCCGTTGGTCGTCAGCGTGGCGCAGGTCTTGGTGGCGGTCACGATGAACGTGAGCAGACCCTGAACCAGTTGCTGGTAGAAATGGACGGCTTCGAAGCAAACGATTCTGTTGTATTGATTGCTGCTACCAACCGTGCTGACGTTTTGGACCCAGCGTTGCTGCGTCCTGGTCGTTTTGACCGTCAGATCGTGGTTGATGTTCCTGATGTTAAGGGTCGTGAAAAGATTCTGAACGTTCATGCGGCAAACAAGCCATTGAGCGACGATGTTGACTTGGTAAGCTTAGCTAAGCTGACTCCTGGTTTTTCAGGTGCGGACTTGGCGAACTTGCTTAACGAAGCTGCAATTTTGACGGCTCGTCGTAACAAGCGCGTTATTTCCAACAAGGAAGTTCAGGATTCTATGGAGCGTGTTATTGCTGGTCCTGAACGTAAGGGTAGGGTTTTGGACAAGCAGACGCGTACCACTATTGCTTACCATGAATCTGGTCACGCACTTGTTGGTCACTTGCTCGAAAACGCCGATCCTGTTCATAAGATTTCGATTATTTCGCGTGGTCGTGCGCTGGGTTATACCTTGTCTATTCCTGATGAGGATAAGGTGCTCAACAGCCGCAACCAGATGCGTGATGAATTGGCAGTGTTCCTTGGTGGTCGTGTGGCAGAAGAATTGTTCTGTGACGACATTACGACGGGCGCTTCTAATGACCTTGAGCGCGCTACCAAGATGGCTCGCTCTATGGTTACCAATTACGGCATGAGCTCAGAATTGGGTGTTCAGGTATTTGGTCAGCCAAACCACGAAGTATTCTTGGGCCGCGATTATGGCAATACTCAGGACTACTCTGACGATACGGCACGTCGCATTGACGATGAAGTAGCTCGCATTATGAAGGAAGCTCATGATCGCGCTGAAGCAATTCTGTCTGCTCATCGTGATCAGATGGATTTGATGGCATCAGTTTTGCTTGAGCGCGAAACGGTTGATGGTAAGGCATGCCAGGCACTGCTTGATAATCGTTGGGATGAATACCTTCAGGAGGAAAAGAAGGAAGCCGAACAGCGCAAGCTTGAAGAAGAAAAAGCTCAGGCAGAAGCTCCTCAGAGTTCCGATGACCAGAGTGGAGCTCAGGGTGGATCCGATCTGCCTGCACCAACGGGTAATCCACAGGTACCTGCGTCGGGTAATGGTTCTCAGCCTATGATGCCTGCTTCGGAGCAGCCTGCTCAACCGACGCAGCATCAGCCATTCCCGCCTTCGGCAACGAATCCTTCTCGTCCAAGGCGTCCTATGCCTATTGATTTGGTAAATACCAATCCTGAGCAAAAGCAGCCTACTGAACCTACGCAGCCACAGCAACCTGCGCAACCTCAGCAACCTGGTCCAGACACTGACCAGCCTGCAGGCTCTGATACCACTCAGGACAACAAGTAATAACAAGACAGACGACAAACGTTTTACTACACACGAGGTGCCCCGAGCAATTCGCTCGGGGCTTTTTGGAGGAATAGCATGATTTGGCGATGCGGCTCTTATTCGTTTGATTCCAGAACTCCCGTAATTATGGGAATACTAAACGTTACTCCTGATTCTTTTTCTGATGGAGGATCGTATGCTTCTATAGATGAGGCGGTAGCAGCTGGTCGCCAAATGATTGAAGATGGCGCTCTTATTGTTGATGTAGGCGGAGAATCCACCCGTCCTGGTGCAGATCCCGTCTCGGAAGAAGAAGAGCTCAAGCGCGTTTTAGAGGTTGTGCGACGCTTAGCTGATGAAGACATATGCGTTAGCATCGACACACGCCATGCGTCTGTTGCCAAAGCATGCGTAGAGGCAGGCGCAAGCATTATCAATGATGTTACGGGTTTTCGTGATCCAGAAATGGTTAAGGTAGCAGCATCGTGCGATGCGGGTCTTGTAGTAATGCACATGAAGGGTGACGATCCACGCACTATGCAAAATGAGCCAGAATATACCGATGTCGTTGATGAGGTTCTGACCTATTTGAAAGATCGCGCTAATCAGCTTGAACAGGCAGGAATTAGCCGCGATCGAATTTGTTTAGATCCTGGTCCTGGTTTTGGTAAAACCGCAAAGCAGACCATTCAGCTTATGCGAAACTTCCAGGAGTTTGCGCGTTTGGGATATCCCTTAATGGTGGCAGTATCTCGAAAAAGCTATATTGGCTATGCCTATGAAATTGAAGACGCTAAGCAGCGCGATAACGCTTCTGCTGCCGAGGCATTGATGGCATGCGAATTGGGTGCATCGATTGTTCGTACCCATAATGTTCCTCTTGCCGTGAAATCTATTGAAGAAAACTTACGTCCTTATGTCTTTATTGGCATGGGCTGCAATGTTGCCCTGGTTGCCGATGAGGGCGAGGAACTTGAAGGCAAAAAAGCAATGCTAAATCAGGCAATTTCAGATATGTGCATGCTGCCTGATTCTCAGATTGTTGACATCTCTAGCTTTTATGAAAGCGAGCCAGCTTATTTTGAAGATCAGGACACCTTTGTTAATGCGGTGGTGCTTTTGCGAACTGGCTTACCTCCACAAGAGCTTTTGCGCTACTTGCAGGCAATTGAGCAGAGTTTAGGACGTGTACGGGAACGCGAAAACGGTCCGCGTACCTGCGATTTGGACATTCTTGATTATCAGGGCTATGTGTGCGAACACGAAATTCTCACCTTACCTCACCCCTTGCTTCATGAGCGCGATTTCGTGGTTAAGCCCTTGCTTGAGCTTGCTCCGCGTCATGAATTAGCAAACGGTACAAAGGTAAGCCTTGATAGCGTCAAGGTAGGCAAGGCATGGAAGTGCTAACTAATTCCACAATTCAATGGGATATTCAATCGTACGAATCTGTTGATTCGACGAACCGAATCGTAAAGCAGGCGCTTGCCGCAGGAGCAGAAGAGGGATTCGGAGCAACAGCGCTTCAGCAACAAGGCGGCTATGGCAGGCAAGGTCGCACCTGGGAAAGTCCCGTAGGTGGTTTATACACCTCGCTTGCATTTCGCCCCATAGAAAAGGGAATCCCTTTTGAAAACATACCTCTTTTAAGCTTGGTTATGTCGCTTGCGGTGGCTCGGACTTTAACATCTTTGGTTGAAGACGCTTCAAAGATTGCTATCAAGTGGCCCAATGATGTGCTCTATGATGGTGGGAAAATCGCTGGAATTTCGCTTGAAGCTGTATCGGGCGGAATTTGCGTTGGTATTGGTATCAATCTTTTCCCAAACAAGAATACTGGCGAAGTTTCGGGGAAATACCGTCTTTCGTATGTGCGAAATGAAATTGTTCAGGATGAACTTTCAGCCGAACAGCGTAGTTTTATGAGCGAGGCACTTCGCGCACTGCTAAAAGAAATCGCTTATGCTTACGAGCAGTGGGTCATGGAAGGCTTTGCTCCGTTTATAGATTACTATCGCAATTCAATGGCATTTTTAGGTAGTGCAGTGTGCTTGGAGGCAATAGACGGTTCAATTCTTTGCGAAGGCGTTATCGAAGGTGTGGATGATGAAGGGCGACTTCTTGTTCGAACTTTGTCGGGAGAGGTACTTCATGCTAATTCGGGCGAGGTGCACATAAAGGCGTTGCAATAAGTTTGAAATTTAAAACAGCAGTGCCTTGAGACCGATAAGGATAAGTACGATGCCGCCGATAATGGTTGCACGATCGCCTAAAACACTTCCGAAGCGGCGTCCTATTACAAGAGCAACTAAACAAGCACATGCAGTAGTAATGGCGATAACGCTTGCTGAAAATACCACATTTACCGAAAGTGCCGCGAAGCTGACTCCTACCGCAAGGGCGTCAATGCTGGTAGCGATTGCCTGGAGTGCCAATACGGGCATTGTTAAAGTTTGACCAGATGAGTTAATAGAATTGGCTTGCTTGTTATCGCTTGGGTTTTGAATAGATGAAGTAATATCTTCGGTTTCTTCGTGGAAAACATCCCATATCATTTTGGCGCCAATAAAACCTAGGATGGCAAAGGTAATAATGCCTGCATACTGCGAAATAACATCGCTGACAAGTCTGCCTAAAACATAGCCAATACAGGGCATGATGCCCTGGAATAGACCAAAAGCTATAGGCATCATAAGGTTTCGAAGCTTCGAATTTCCCTGATAAATAAACGTATTTGAAATTGTGACAGCAAATGCATCCATGGCAAGCGCTAAGCCTAGGAGCATAATTTCGGTTATGGTCACAACTTGTCCTCTCTTCGCAGTTTGACCACTATAGGACATCTTTTCTGCGCAAGAAACCTTAAATGCAAAATTTTACGAATAGTAACTTTGGGAGTGGCGTAGGGGCCGTTTGTCGTCCGCGGGCGGGAGATACCGCTTTATCCAAGGCGATACTTCAGTAAAGATTATTGATGCTCTTTGAATGGTATGGCGCTTGTGTGTTCGCAGTGGGATAATAGCGCGTGCTTGTAAATAGCAAGGTAGGAATTGGGGCTCTCTGAAGGTGACAACGGAACAAGCTGCTTGTAACCGTGATAAATGACCAAATTTGTCACGAAGCGGCATATTAAAGGAAACTTAATGACCGACCAAGACAACGAAGTGATGCAAACAAACGAAGAAAATGAGGAGAGCAAATCCGAGGTAACGTTCGCTAAGGGCTCCCTTCACAAAGGCGATACTCCAAAGCCTGGGAAAAAGCTCCACAAGGGCGATGCGCGCACTGCACGCATGGGAACAGGTTCTATTCCAAAGCTCATCATGGAATTTGCAATTCCTTCTATCGTGGGCATGCTGGTAAATGGCGCATATAACGTCATTGACTCCATCTTCCTTGGTCAGGCAATGGGAGAAATTGGTCTTTCAGTTGCAACAGCAGCAATGCCGCTCATGACCATATTCATGGCGCTTGCAATGCTTATCGGCAATGGTGGAAATGCGCTTGCTGCACTTCGTTTAGGCGAAGGTAATAAAGATGCTGCAGAAAAAAGTTTGGGCAACACGGTATGCTTAGGTATTGTTGCAGCAATTCTTGTGGCAATACTTATTCATATTCCACCCTGCGTTGAGGCAATTCTTACGCTTTCGAGCGTTACGCCAGAGATTCGTGATTATACCTACTCATTTATGTACATTCTTGCGCTTGGCTTTATCTTCCAGCTAATTGGTGCAGGTGTTAATAACTTCATCCGTACTGCAGGTGCTCCAAATCGCGCTTTGGGGACTATGGTTATTGGTACCATTTCCTGCGTTGTGTTGAATTACTTATTTGTTTTGGTATTTGGTTGGGGAGTGGTAGGAAGCGCTTTGGCTACTGTGCTTGGCCAGGCTGTTTCGTGCGTTAGCGTACTGTGGTATTTCCTCTTTACAAAAGATGTTGCCTTTAAGCTGTATTCCCGCAATCTGAAATTAGAGGCAGAAATTGTAGGCCTTATTATTTCCTTGGGTGCCGCAAGCTTTATCATGCAGCTTGCTATGTCCGTTATCAATTTCTTGGTGAACTACCTGTTGGTTATGTATGGCGGTCAGTCTCCGCTTGGTGCAGAAGCAGCACTCGCTTCAATTGGCGTTGTTCAGCGCTGTGCTATGTTTGCTGTGTTGCCTTTGATTGGTATTGCGATCGCTATTCAGCCCTTGCTTGGATACAACTATGGTGCAAGTTTAATTTCTCGCGTTCGTAGCACCCTTGGATACGGTATTTTGATTGCCACTATCTTCGGTACGGTAATGTGGGCTCTTATTCATATCTTCGCGTTTGATATCGTGTCGTTCTTTGGCATCCGAGATGATGCTCTTCGCGAATTCACGGTCTTTGCGCTCAATGTCCAGGTTTTAGTTTTGCCTGTAGTAGGCATGCAAATCGTTACTTCGAATTATTTCCAAGCAACAGGTCAGCCAATAAAGTCGGTTATTTTATCGCTTACCAGACAGGTACTCTTCCTTATCCCGCTCTATATTGTGCTGCCAATTGTTCTTCCGTATATTGCACCAGGACTTACCAGTTTGGATGCACTGTACTTCGCTGTTCCTATCGCAGATATTTTGGCAATTATCACTTCGCTGATTTTCATCGTCTTTGAATTGAAGCGTTTGAAGGGAATTGAAGCAGGAACAATTCAGGCTAAATTTGGGAAGAAATCCGCTTAGGGTTACTAAGTCGTAAACGTCGGTATTTTGCATGAGCGCTTGTTCTGATTTTTGATAGAATGAGCACTCGTTTTATATACAGGATAGTTTTCAGATCTTGGCAGCTTCGTGGGCGTTGCTTGCTTATTTTGCATGCGCTCGTGGATTATCTTGAGGCTGCATAGCTGTTGGTAAATTTGTCTAAGAAGAGGTATCGCATGAGTGCATCTACTTCGCATCGTTTATATGGACGTTCAACATCAATCGTCTTCTGTGCGCTGTCAATTGCCTTTATGGCGGTTTCGGCATGGATCACGATACCTTTTGGTCCCATTCCCTTTACCCTTCAGACGCTTGCGGTGATGTTTGTTTTGTTTGCGCTCAGGCCTAAAGAAGCGATGGCGGCAATTGCGGGTTATTTAATCCTTGGTGCTCTTGGTTTACCCGTGTTTTCTTCGTTTAGGGGAGGAATTGTTGCTTTAGTGGGCCCAACAGGTGGCTTTATCGTTGGATTTCTGATTGCTGGCGCGATAGCTCTTGCGGTTGGCGCATTGGTAAAAGATAAGGGCGTTTTTTCATCCGAGAATACAAAGTCGGTATTTGGAACTCCCATTAAAACAGGAACCCTTGCTCGTAATCTCGCAATGGGCGTGGTATTCCTTGTTGTTCTGTATGCTTTTGGTTGGGCATGGCTTATGTATGTTGGCCATTTAAGCGCGGAAGCTGCTTTTGTTGCGGCAGTAGCGCCATTTATTCCGATTGATGTACTAAAGATGCTTGCTGCGGTATTGCTGGCTCAGGCAGTATCTAGGGCAACGAAATAAATAGCTAGTACGTTTCTTGAAGAGGAATTCTGAGCGCCGTCCTGAAAAAAGACTTATAAAACGCTGCCCCAGATTAGCTCCAAATATTCTTGGGATTTATAAGACTGGTGTGCGTTATTTTTTGCAGCGTTATTTGTCTTTTTGAAGGACGAATAAGCGCGAAGCTGACTCTTCGAGGAACGTACTAGCTATTTCATAGCAGGAAACGCCATAGTGAATACTGCGCCGCCTTCAGGGGCATTAAACGCTGTCACAGTGCCGTCGAAGTCTTCCACGATTTCTTTTACGATAGCTAAGCCAATTCCTGCACCGCCACTATTGCGTGCGCGTGATAAATCGCCGCGATAAAAGCGCTTAAACAGCAAAACAGGGTCAATATCGCCGATGCCGCAACCATCGTCTTTAACTGCTACGACAGAGGTGTCGTTGATGCCTGAAAGCATGATGCGCACATGTCCACCAACTTCTACATGGCGAATAGCGTTGTCTACCAAATTGATTAATGCCTGCTTTAGACGATCATCATTAGCCAAGATATCGGGTGCAGCACCTTCAACAGTCAAAGTAACCTCTTTGTCTTGAGCGATGGGCTCTAAGGTGTCTACCACATCTTTTGCTACATCTTCAATGTTTAAACGCCGCAAAGTATAAGCAGGCGCACCTTCTTTTGCGTGTTGCAGGGCAAGCAACCCATTGGTGAGCTTCTTTAAGCGATCTGCTTCATTAAGGATAATTTCGCAGAAATGTTCGCGAGTGGACTGCGGCATGTCAGGATCAAGCATAAGCTCTGCATTGCCGCTGATAGCGGTAAGAGGAGTGCGGAATTCGTGAGCAACGTCACTGACGAAGGTGTCTTGGCGCTCGTTGAGGGCTTTCAATTCGTCAACGCGGGTGTTGTATGCGCGATTAAATTCCCCAATGCTTTCCGACAATTCGTCAACTTCACGCATAACGCCTGTTGGAGTAAAAGCAATGCTGGTGTCTCCTGCTTTAGAGGATTGGATTTTGCGGACCAGCTCCGTTAGGGGACGACTAATAAAATGCGCGATAAGTAAACTGATGAAGTAACAGACACATCCAATAGGAATAAGGGTTAGCAAGATGGTGCGGGGACAATCAAAAATAAAAATTGCCCCGAGTGCCGTAAGCGCGCTTGCCAAAATAGCCAAAAGAGTAGCCAAAAACGAAATATGCGTGAAAAGGCGCATAGGTTTTTCTTCTTTTGGGGTATTTATGTAAGGCGGTTCGGTAGGTCGAGGCATAGTAGACACTTCTTTTGATTACGTTATTTCCTGAAGCGATATCCATAACCGCGAACGGTTTCAACTAATTTTGGATCGTATCCTGCTGCTTCGATTTTATCGCGCAAACGCTTGATATGGGTATCTACTGTTTTTGTTTCGGTGATAAATTCCCAGTTCCAGGCGTCGTGAAGCAAATCTTCGCGGGAAACAACCTTTCCAGCATTACGCATAAGGCAGGCAAGCAGTTCGAATTCGCGTGGAGTTAAGTCGATGGGGCCCTTGTCGCCTTCGGCTACATGCGTGTCTTCGTTAAGGGTAATGCCGCCAGCAGAAATTTCGTTAGCAGAAATCATGTCGTTGCCTTGGGTGCGGCGAAGAAGTGCTCTAGTGCGTGCGAGTAATTCGCGAACACCAAAGGGTTTTGCCAGATAGTCGTCTGCGCCAAGTTCAAGACCAACAACTTTGTTCAATTCGGTATCGCGTGCAGAAAGGAACAAAATGGGAGTAGACATTTTTGCACGAATACGACGGCATAATTCATAGCCATCAATGCCAGGCAGCATAATGTCGAGAATGAATAAATCAAAATGCTGCTGTTCAATTTTGCGCAGCGCCTCTTCGCCGTCAGAGGCTATTTCGGTAAGATAGCCTTCCTTTTGCATGGCGTAGCTTACAAATTCTGTGATTGATGGTTCGTCATCAACAATCAAAATACGTGCAGGTGTGTTTTCCATACGATCACCCTCCAGCTAGTATCCTTAAACGCTTCATATATAAAGCTCGCACTGTCTCTGTTCAATAGTATGGTAGCATTCGCAAGTAGTGCATACTATGAAAGGGACTGTCAGAAACATGTTACTTGCAATTGACGTGGGGAACACTCAAACCGTACTTGGCATTTATGACAATGACGAGTTGGTTCATATGTGGCGTGTTGCTACCAATGTCGATCATACCAGTGATGAGCTTCGCATTAAGCTTCATACGCTTATGGTGGCAGAAGGTCTTGAGTATTCTCATATTGACGGAGCCATTTTGGCTTCAGTTGTACCTGCTCTTACCCATAACTGGGAAAAAGCATGTTGCCGTTCGTTTGGCGTTGAAACCTTGGTTGTTTCAGCGGCAAGTTCGGGACATTTAATCAATGTTGACTTAGAGAAATTCCCTGAGTTGGGCGCCGATCGTGTAGCTGATGCGGTGGCTGCGAAAAATCTCTACGGCGATCCTGTTATCGTGGTGGACTTCGGAACTGCTACTAACATGGAGATAATCGGCAAAGGCGGCACGTTCTTAGGTGGCATTATTGCGCCAGGCGTTGAATCTTCTATGCGTTCGCTTTTCACGCGTGCTGCGCTTCTTCGCTCTGTTGAGTTAGAGGATCCTGGCACGGCAATTGGTAGCAGTACCGCAGAATGCTTGAAAGTAGGTATGGTATATGGCGAAGCTGCTCGTGTAGATGGATTAGTGGATCGCGTCTTTGACCAGTTGGGTTATGAGGCAACCGTTGTTGCAACAGGAGGGCTTGCCCATCGCATAGCTCCTCATTCGAGACGAATTACCGAAATAAATCTCGAATTGACCTTACAGGGATTACGCATGATCTATAACGAGCTTTCGCGTTAAAATTTTTCCAAGGCAGGACAAAACCGTGAACGACACAGTGCATCTGTTTCGCCGCCCAACCTTGGGTATATGGGTGTTGTCGGAAAAGCACTGCGTGAATCAAACCGTGGGCGAAGGAAGGTAGGCTTACACAATGCTGAGCGATATCGAAATTGCACAAGCAACAGAACCTCGCGACATTACTGAAATTGCTGAAAAGGCAGGAATTAATCCCTCGTATTTGGAATGTTATGGCCGCTCAAAGGCTAAGGTTGACTATAACTTGCTTCGCAACGAAACTCACGAGCCTGGTAAGTTGATTTTGGTAACGGCAATTAATCCAACTCCTGCAGGTGAAGGTAAAACTACTACGACTGTAGGTTTGGGCGACGCTCTTTCTCGTTTGGGCAAAAAGACCGTTATTGCGCTGCGCGAGCCTTCCTTGGGTCCCGTATTTGGCATTAAGGGCGGTGCTGCTGGTGGTGGCTACGCTCAGGTTATCCCAATGGAAGATATCAACCTGCATTTCACGGGTGACTTCCATGCAATTGGTGCAGCAAATAACTTGCTCGCAGCTTTGTTGGATGCTCATATTCATAATGGCAACGAACTCAATATTGATGTTCGTCGTATTACCTGGAAGCGCGTTGTAGACATGAATGATCGCCAGCTGCGTAATATTGTGTGCGGCTTGGGTGGCAAAGCTAATGGTGTACCTCGCGAAGATGGTTTTGATATTACGGTTGCTTCAGAAATTATGGCAATCTTCTGCTTGGCAACTTCTATCACCGATCTGAAAGAACGCCTTGGCCGCATTGTTGTTGGCTACACTCGCGACGACAAGCCAGTAACGGCTCATGATTTACATGCAGAAGGCGCTATGTGTGCTCTTCTAAAGGATGCTTTAAAGCCAAACTTGGTACAAACCCTTGAAGGAACTCCTGCATTTGTTCATGGCGGTCCCTTTGCAAATATTGCTCATGGCTGCAACTCTATTATGGCAACCCGCATGGGTCTGGCTTTGGGTGATTACTGCGTTACGGAGGCAGGCTTCGGTGCAGACTTAGGTGCAGAGAAGTTCTTGGATATCAAGTGCCGCCTTGCAGGTATTCAACCTGATGCAGTTGTTGTGGTAGCTACGGTTCGTGCTTTGAAGAACCATGGTGGTGTACCTAAGGATCAGCTGAACGACGAAAATCTGGAAGCACTGGAAGCTGGTCTTCCTAATTTGCTTCAGCATGTAGAAAATATCACCAAGGTATATAAGCTTCCTTGTGTTGTTGCAATTAACGAATTCCCAACCGACACTCAAGCAGAGATCGATCTGGTACGTGAAAAGTGCCAGGAGCTTGGCGTTAACGTTGCACTTTCTCAGGTTTGGGCAAAGGGCGGCGAAGGCGGCGAAGAATTAGCTGAAGAAGTTCTGCGTCTTTGCGAACAATCAAGTGAACTTGAATTTGCTTACCAGGATGATCTGGGTCTTGCAGAAAAGATGGAAGCTATTGCTAAGCGTATTTACCATGCTGATGGCGTAAACTTCACGCCTGCTGCTAAGAAGCAGATTGCTCAGATTGAAGGCATGGGCTTTGCACATATGCCTGTATGCATGGCAAAGACTCAGTACAGTTTCTCTGACGATGCTTCTAAGCTTGGTGCTCCGCGCAACTTTACTATTACGGTTCGTGAAGTAAAGGTTTCTGCAGGTGCAGGTTTTGTAGTTGCTCTTACGGGTAATGTTATGACCATGCCTGGCTTGGGTAAGAATCCTGCTGCATTTAAGATTGACGTGGATGAATCTGGTAAGATTTCTGGCTTGTTCTAAACAGAGCTTGCTTTAAGCTTGCTGGTTTTAGGGCTGTTTCAAGATTTAAGGCATCTTCAAGCTGTTTTAAACCCGTCTTAATCTGGTAGCTTAGTTCAAGCTGGCTGAATAAACGTTGACTGGCGCCTCTATTACTTTGACTTGTTTGGTTTGTCTTAAGTAATAGGGGCGCTTTCCTTCGTATATAATACGAACAGTTTCGAAACATCCTAATTCTAGAAAGCAAGCTATTGATTGATAAAACATTTATTTCTGAAGTAGCGGCAGGCACCCCAACTCCTGGCGGTGGTGGCGCTTCTGCGTATTGCGGTGCACTTGGTTCTGCGCTTTTGTCTATGGTGGGCAATTTGACGGTTGGCAAGAAGAAGTACGCCGATGTTGAAGACGAGGTTCAAGCGCACCTCGATCAGCTTAACGAAGTTCGTGAAGAATTGTTCGACTTGGTAGAGCGTGATGCTGCGGCATTTGCGCCTTTGGCTCAAGCATTCAAGCTCCCGAAGAATACTGAAGAAGAGAAAGCACAGCGCCACGAAGTTATACAAGCTGCATTGATTGATGCTATTGCAGTTCCTTTTGCCATCATGAACGCTTGCGATCGCGTTATAGAACTAAGTGATTTTTTGGCGCACCACGGAAATCAAAGCGCCATTTCTGATGTGGCTACGGGCGTTTCTTTTGCAAAGGGCGCTCTCAAAGGTGCGGCCCTTAATGTATATGTAAATGCCGCTATGTTGGACGACCGAGCTATGGCAACGCGCTATACTGATGAAGCGGACAGATTGATTGTTGAAAGTGGTTGTCGCGCGGACGAGATTTACAACTACGTGTTAGAGGAAATCAGGTAACTACAATGACTCACGTTTTGCATTCCCGCCCAGTTACGGAAGCTATTGCGGAAGATTTAACTCATCGTATTGAACGATTGAAAATATTAGGTATCGAACCAACACTGGCATTGGTTCGTGTTGGTGCCCGTCCTGACGATTTGAGTTATGAACGTACGGCGGTTCGCCGAGCTGAATCACTGGGCATTACAACACGCGTTTTCGAATTGCCTGAAACTGCATCTCAGGAAAAGTTGCTTTTGCAGCTTCGCCGCATCAATGGCGATTCTAAGATTCACGGATGCTTATTATTCCGTCCACTTCCTGAAAACATGGAAGAAAAGCTTGTAAGCGATGAACTTGCTATGGCGAAGGATATCGATGGAATTTCTACTGCTTCTTTGGGCGCAGTATTTACCGATGCGGTTGAAGGCTATGCGCCTTGTACCGCCGAAGCATGCGTAAAGATGCTGGACCATTACAACATTCCTGTTGAAGGAAAGCACGTAGTAGTTGTTGGTCGTAGCCTGGTTGTGGGCAAGCCCGTTGCCATGCTTTTGCTTCGTCGCAATGCAAGCGTTACCATCTGCCATTCTCGCACGGCTGATTTGGCTGAAATTACTCATACGGCAGATATTGTAATTTGCGCAACGGGACGTGCGCGTGCTTATGATGCGCGTTACTTCAAGCCTGGTCAGGTCGTGTTGGATGTAGGCATTAACTTCGACAAGAATGGCAAGATCTGCGGCGATGTCGATTATGACTCTGTTGAGCCTGTTGTGGATGCCATTACTCCCGTTCCTGGCGGCCTGGGTTCAGTTACCACGTCCGTTACGATGGAGCACGTAGTAACCGCGGCAGAAAAGACTATCCGCTAGAGTTTTAACGCAAAATAACGTGATACACTCAAAGCGCCAGGCTCTCGTGTTTGGCGCTTCGTTTTTAATGGCGGAAAAAGGTAATGTATATGAGCGAACAATGGGTAGAAATTGCTACAACTGAATCTGCAAGTGAAACCAAGCAGGTAGCAGCAGCGCTTGCTATGGTGGTTGGCCCTGGCGATGTAATTACCTTAGATGGTGATTTAGGGGCGGGTAAGACCCAGTTCACTCAGGGGATAGCTGAAGAGCTTGATATCGAAGGACCCGTCACGAGCCCTACGTTTAATCTGGTTATAACGTATGACGATGGGTGCTTGCCCTTGCATCATTTCGATCTGTATCGTCTTGAAAGTCCAGAGGAGCTTGAGGATATAGATTTTTACGGAATCGTTGAAGGCGATGGAGTTTCGTGCATCGAATGGGCTTCAAAGTTTCCTGATGATATGCCTGAAGATAGGCTTGAAGTGTACTTGGAAGTAGTTCCAATAAGCACAGATGGCAATTCGCGTCACGTAAAAGCGCGCGCGTTCGGCTCTGCTTCACAGTTGCTGGACTTCTGGCAGCAAGCACTGAAATAGAACGGAATCATATGAAGGATTTTGTACTAGCTTTTGATACTGCAAATGAAATGATTTCGGTGGGATTAGGACGTCTTGATCGCAAGACGTGTTCCATCGAATTAGTTGCTTCAAAAGAAACAGAAGCTTTTCGTGCGTCGAATGTAAAATTGCTTCCTGAAATTGACGCTTTGCTTTGTGAAACAGGAATTTCTCGTGATGATGTTGCATGCGTGGTGTGCGGTCGTGGCCCAGGATCCTTTACGGGTGTACGAATTTGCATGGCAAGCGCAAAAGGCATTGCTATAGGCTTGGGGGTAGCGCTCTTTGGTGTATCTACGGCAGATGCTCAAGTCTGGCAACAGTGGGATACTGGCGTGCGTGGCTCAGTTGTAGTTCTGGGCGATGCTATGCGCAAAGAAGTGTATCCCGTGCGTTATGTTTTGAGCGATTCGGGCATCGATCGTCTTAATTCGGATTTTGTAATGAAAGCTGCTGAGCTTCCTGTGTGGCTAGACAGTGGTTCGAAGGTCGAGACCCTTATTACAGGTGATGCCCTAAAAAAGTATTCAGGTTATTGCGAAGGGTTTGGTACTCTTGCGCAGGAATACTGCTATCCAACGGGAAAAGGACTTTTATTGGCTGCGCAAGCAGCTTGGCAGGCAGGGTCGCTCGATCCAGATAATGCAGCACTGGGCGATCCGTGTGTGGTGCTTCCTGTATATACGCGTCTTTCGGATGCTGAAGAAGCCGAACGCGCTAAGTTTGCCAAGCAACAACAGCAACAGCAGCAGGTGGGGGCGCAGCAAACGCCGCAGGTCGAAGCCCCACAGCAAACACAAACGCCGCACACCGAAGGCCAGCAGCAAAACTCCTCGCAACCAGCAGCAATTTCGCAGCCGACGCATGTTGCTTCGCGCGCAGCTGCGGCTCTTGAAGAAAAAGACCTCACTACAGGCGTTCAGGGTGGTGCGATAATTCGCTATCAGCCTCTTGAAGCCGTGTGGGTTTCTGCAGTGGAGGCCCTCGAGGCCCAAACGATGGGAAGCGATGCGTGGCATGCCTCGCAGATCTTGGATGAACTACCACGAGGTGATCGTACCTGGTGGGCAGCGTATGAGATGAATGACTCTTCCAAGCGTGCAGTTAGTCCAGAGGACGCAAAACTTATTGGCTATGCGGGCGGCTGGATTGTTGATGGGCAGGTACAGGTACTTAAAGTTGCAACTGACCCCGCATATCGTCGTCGCGGTATTGCGCAGGAACTGCTTGCCCATATCGCTCGTGATGCACGTGATTTAGGTGCGACGGAAATGACTCTTGAAGTGCGTCTTTCTAACACAGGTGCGCATGCCTTTTATGAGCGCCTAGGTTTAAAGCGCATTGGTGTTCGTCCTCGTTATTACTCCGATAGGGAAGATGCGGTTATTTATACGGGACCACTCCCTTTGGCTGAACACGATGTGGCAGGCATGGAGTTGCGCCTTAACGATGCCGTAAAGGCAGCTGATGCGAATACGTCCGCTCAACCCGATCAGTATCTTGATATTCAAGGCAAGCTCATTCTTGCCATCGAAACTTCTTGTGACGAAACGGCTGCTGCGCTTATTGACGAAGCGGGAACGATCGTTGCTGATGTAGTGGCATCACAGATTGATTTTCATTCCCGTTTTGGTGGTGTGGTGCCCGAAATTGCAAGCCGCAAACATATCGAAGCCATTGGTGGAGTGGCCCAGGAATGCCTTGAGCAAGCACGCATCCGTACTGGCAAGGCTGATTTGAGTTGGCACGATTTGGCAGCGGTTTCGGTTACCTATGCGCCAGGGTTAGTTGGTGCGCTAGTGGTCGGGCTTGCCTTTGCTAAGGGACTTGCTTGGGCAGCGGACAAACCTCTTATTGGAGTGAATCATTTGGAAGGCCATCTGTATGCAAATAAGCTTGCCTGTCCTGACATTGAGCCGCCTATGGTGGTGTCGCTGGTTTCAGGTGGCCATACCATGTTGGTCCACGTAAAAGACTGGGGAAATTATGAAACCATGGGTACTACCTTAGATGATGCGGTGGGCGAAGCCTTCGATAAGGTAGCTAAAGCTATGGGCTTGGGTTATCCCGGTGGTCCGCTTATCTCTAAACTTGCAGAAAAGGGTAATCCAAAAGCAATTCAGTTCCCTCGTGCGCTTATGCACTCGGGCGACTTGCAGTTCTCGCTTTCTGGTCTAAAGACTTCGGTTATGACCTACTTACAAAAAGAAAAGCAAGCAGGTCGCGAAGTGAACCAATCGGATGTAGCGGCAAGTTTCCAGGCTGCGGTTATAGATGTGCAAGTTGCCAAAGCCAAAACAGCTTTGCAAGAAACAGGAGCTAAAGAATTCTGTCTTGGTGGGGGTGTGGCAGCTAATCCTGAATTGCGCCATGCCTATGAAGAAATGTGCGATGAAATGGGCGTACGATTAACCATGCCGCCACTGTCGGCATGTACCGATAATGCTGCCATGATTGCGCTGGTGGCATTGGACCGCTATAAGGCGGGTAAGTTCTTCAGCTTGGATTGCGATGTCGCCGCCCACGCTTCGCTAGATGATGCGTACTAATATTTTTTCATAATTGGAACCGCTCTTTTAGAGCGGCTCGACACCGTAAACGTATTGCTTGCTTTCTTGGTCTATTCAATCACATATGCTGCAACGATTTCAGCACAGTAGACGGTATGAAAATCGCGGAAGCCATTCTCATCGGCAGGGTAGTTTTTCTCTAAGGTTTCTTCGTCAAGTACGCTTAAATCTTGGTCCTGCACATAGCAAACCTTGCATTCAAGCGTAAGTGGCAACTCGCGAATAGCAGGAGCAGAAACCACTTCAGGTTCTTCAAGGGTTAAGCCAAGTTCGGCAATTTTATCCATGTCGCGACCAGATTTTGATCCGCATACGGCGGTAATCTTCTTGTCGAATTCGTCAACAGGAATATTGACGGTAAATTCGCCTGTGGCATCTAAGAATTCCTTGGTAAAACGATTTTGGCGAATGAAGGCGGTAAACAGAGGCTTGTGCCATTCGATGCCAAGTGTACCCCAACTAATAGTCATGGCGTTTACGCGATTGCCATTTTTAGTGGTAAGCAAAACACCATTCTTAACGCCTTGCATAATTTCGGATGCATGTTCAATAGGATCAATTGCGCGCTTCATTAGTTCCTCGTTTCTTCAGGTTGATTTTCAAAACAGAGTGTAGCGCAAACTTCCATGAAACGGTAAGGCACGCTTAAGGTTGCTGTTAGGTTGCGCGCGTATCGTTGTAGATGTCAAAGAAAAGAGACGTGGCAACAAATAAAGAGGTGCAGCCATGAACACAAGCATGATAAAACTGCTCGGAATTTTTGCCCTATCAGTTGCTTTGGTGTTTCTGGAGGGGCTGCTTCCTGAGCGGCGTCGCACAAAAGTACGTAACACGGAAACACGTAACACAAAAGCGTCTACACGGTATCCGAACTTGTTAGCTAATTAGATGATGACGCGGGTAGGACGCAGGCGGGATGTAGGCAGTTGAAAGAAATTATTGGGTAGTTAAATGAAAGCGGGGCGATAATCATGGACGACAAGCAGGGAACTATCGCGGGATTGCTTTCATGCGCGGTTATTCTTGTTATTGCGCTCTTTGTTCTTATGAGTAGTGGTGGGCTGTAGATTAATCCTTATACGCAATATGTACCGCAGCAACACCGAAGGTAACATTGGTGTATTCCACGCGTGAAAAACCAGCATCTTTCAGCATCTTGGTAAAGCCTTCCTGGTTCGGGAAGGCTTTAATTGATTTTGCCAGGTATACAAAGCCCGATGCGTCACCCGTGACGATTTTTCCCCAGGCAGGAATACCCCAGCGCAAATAGATACGGTAGCCCAAACGCATGAGAGGGTTCGGCGGTGTAGAGAACTCCAACACACACAGTGCGCCACCTGGTTTTAATACGCGATACATTTCTGATAAAGCTCGTTCGCGCTCAGGCATATTACGAATGCCGTAGGACATGGTAAGAATGTCGAAGGATTCATCTTCGTAGGGAATATCCTGACCGTCTACTACTGCCAGTTCAACAGGGACCCCTTTAGCTTCACCTGCATCAAGGCGGGCTTGCGCCACTTCGAGCATGGCGGGTGTGTAGTCGGAAAGCACAATAGAAGCAGGTGGCTTTTGCGCGCAGGCGGTAAACGCCACATCTCCCGTTCCGCCCGCGATGTCCAGTAAGCGTGACTGTGAAGTGATGGGCGATTTATCGATTAATGTGCGCAGCCAACTACGATAACGACCAAAACTCGAAAGCGCATTAAAGCGCTCATATTTCCAGGCAATGTCGGTAAAAATCTGCTTTACGCGTTTCGAAGAAAGTTCAGCAGGAGCGTCTTCACCTGTAGCGGTGTCGATGGAATGTGCGGCAGGGGTATCCTTGTCCGTGGCGGTGTCGATGGAGTGCGTGGTTTCGCGGGCTTCGTTCGAATCTATAGTCATAAGGTATGGGTTCCTCTTCTGTTTTTGTAATGCGCATATTTTAGCGCCCTTTGCCGTATTCGCATATCCATGTACTGTGAATCACGATGAATTAACTTAGAATAAAACGCTTCAATGCTATCATGACTAAGAATTATTGGGTCAGGAGGAAAAGCATGTTATTGTGCGCGAAATATATTGTGCCCGTTTCATCCGAACCTATGGAAAACGGTGCGGTACTTGTTCGTGATGGCGCTATTGCCGATATCGGCACGGCAGAAATGATGCGTCTTCGCTATCCAGATGAAGAAGTTAAAGATTTTGGAATGGCAGCGCTCACTCCTGGTTTTATCGATTTGCATGCGCGCGTAGAAGATGGCGTTTTGCGCGGTCTTATTCGCGACCTGCCTTTTGTTGAATGGCGCAAGAATATTGGCGATTTACGCAGTCGTATTTCTTCGAAAGAAGCATACGATTCAGCTTATCTGGGTTGTCTAGAGGAACTTTCTGCGGGCGTTACTACTATTGGCGATACTACCTCAACGGGTGCAGCAGTGTTCGCTGCTCAGGATTGTGGTTTGCGTGCAGTGGTGTATCGCGAAGCAGGTGCTATTGATAAGCGCCTGGTTAATTATGCTATGAAAAAAGTTGATAGTGATTTGGAAAAGTGGTCTCAAAGTGTAGACGAAGACCGAATCGTATTAGGTATTGCGCCCGATCCCGTATATGAATGCCATCCTGAGCTGTATCGCAGCGCTGCAAAATATGCGGCAGAGCATAATAACTTGCCTATTGCTATGAAACTTGCAGGCAGCAATGAAGAGCTCCGTTTTGTAAAGGACGGTGCAACGGCAGGTCTCGATAGCACGGTCGATCATCGTGGATTTGTGGAAGTTCCCCCTTGGTTGCCAACGGCGGTAACTCCCGTTAATTATGTACTGAACTGGGGCTTGTTTGAAGCTGAAAACGTAATGATAGTTTATGGCGTAAATGTTTCTGAAGATGATATTCGTCATTTGCGTGATTACGATGTTGCAGTTGCAACATGCCCAAGTCTTAATGCTCAGCTGGGCATGGGCGTTGCTCCTGTAAGTGAGTATTTACGCTCTGGTTTGCGTATTGGCCTGGGTACCGGTGCTCCTGGTTCGGTGAACTATCTGGATATGTTTGCTGAAATGCGTTTTGAGCTTATGGTCCAGCGCGCATTAAGTCGTGAATTCCTTAATCCACAAACGCTGCTTGAAATGGCAACGCTTCGTGCTGCGGAAGTTTTGCGCCTTGATGACAAAATTGGTTCATTGGAAATTGGTAAACTGGCAGACATTATTGCTATCGATTTGTCTGGCTCTCACCAAACTCCAACAACAGACCCTGTTACGGCGTTGCTAGGATCGGCAAGCAATAGCGATGTAGTTATGACTATGGTTAATGGCAATATTTTGTATGAAGCAGGAAGGCTTCATGTGGGAGAAGGCGCAACTAAGGTTATTGCGCATGTGCTAGAGGTTCGCGGACGCTTGCGTTCTTAACCTCTGGTCGATTCGCACCGCCAGGTAGATATATTCTGCGTTAAGGTTTCCCACAACGAGAAAGAAGTTTTGGTTTATGGCCAACAAGAAACAAAAAATGACAGCAAAACAGCTCAAAGAACGTGAAGAACGTGCTTTGGAGCGTAAGCGCAAGGCGGAAGAAAAAGCAGCACGTAAGGCATTGTTGTGGCGCATTTTCGTCATTGCCGTCTGCGTCATTTTGATTCTCGCTTTATCGCTTCCCACTATGGGACTTATGTTCCTGGGAGGAAATTAATATTTCGATGTCGCAGTGCTTGCCTGGGCGATTATTTGCTCAAGGTGAATAGCTATTCGCTTTTGGGCTTACTGTTACTAGGTAGAGCTGCTAACAGAGAGAAAGAAGTGTAACTTGTTCGGTATCGGCGGATTCGAGCTGTTCATAATTTTATTGTTCGGCTTTCTGATATTTGGGCCTGATAAGTTGCCAGAAATGGCAAAGACCCTTGGTGCTGCTTTGCGCAAATTCAAGCAAGCCCAAGCCGAGATGGAATCGGTTATTAAAGGCGAAGTGTTAAATGTAGAAGGCGATCAGGGTAAAAAGGCTGCTTCAGCTAGCTCGCCTTCAGAAAAAGCGAAACCTGCTCCTACGGTTACTCAGGAAAGTTTTGCACAGCGCAAGGCACGCTTCGATAAGGAACGTGCAGAACGCAAGGCGGCAGAAGAGCGCCAAACTATTGAAGCTAATCGCAGCGCCATGAAAGAACAAGCTGCAAAAAATGCTCGTGCGGCAAACGCCCAGGCTTCCGCTGATTTGGAGAAGCAAGCTCAAACACAGGCACCCCAAAAGCCTGCTCTTACTCCAGAAGAGCTTTTTGGCGCTAAGCCAATTCAGAATAAACCTGCACCAAAAGCAGTTCAGGTAGCTTCGTCTGAAAGGGGTGAGTAATCATGCCAATCGGACCAGCCCGTATGTCGCTTATGGAGCATTTAGGCGAATTACGAATGCGTTTGGTGCGCATCGTTGTATGCCTTATTGTGGCTACGTTGGTGTTCTATTTGGGAACCGATACCGTAGTGCAGTTCTTGCTTGCTCCTGTTGCGCAATATATGCCTCTCGATGAATCGGGACAGGTACAGCTTAATGTTTTCGGTGCGTTTGATGCATTTTCTGTACGTATTACGGTAGCGCTTTGGACTGCTCTTGTGGCAACGGCGCCTATTACTTTGTGGCAGATTCTGGCCTTTTTCTTGCCTGCATTAAAGCCAAAAGAACGTAAATGGTTTGTGCCAACCTTCATTGCGGCGCTTTGCTTATTCATTGGAGGTACCGTATTTTGCTACTGCATTATTTTGAATCCTGCTTTCCAGTGGTTAACTGATCAGGCAACAGGTTTTGCCACTATCATGCCGGAAGCCGCGCAATGGGTAGATATCATTATCAAGTTTGAATTGGGTTTTGGCATTGGTTTTGAAATGCCTTTGGTTGTGTTCTACCTGGTAATGTTTGGCATAATTCCTTACAAGAAGCTTCGTGCCAGCTGGCGTGGTATGTATGTTGGTCTGCTGGTTTTTTCTGCGATGGTTACTCCCGATGCATCGCCTGTGACTATGGGTTTGATGTTTGCGGCGATGGTTGTTCTGTATGAAATAAGTTTGTTGGCAGCGCGTGTTGGCTTGGCAAAACGTATTAAGCGTCAAGAGGAAGCACGCAAACAAGAGCAACTTGAAGCTGAAGAAGCAAAGGCTGAATTGAAATACGCTAAAACCAAGTTCAAAGAACATTTGTGGGGAAGCGAAGACGAAAAGAGGTAAACGCCGTGCATGAATTGGGAATTATGAGTGGCGTTATGGATTCGGTTCAGCAAGCAGCAAATGATGCTGGTGCGGATCGTGTCTTAAAAATCAGCCTTTCGGTAGGAGAAATGACTGAGGCAATCGAAGATGCGCTTCGGTTCGCTTTTGAGGCCCTTGCAGAAGGCACTATGTGTGAAGGTGCTGAATTGGAAATCACTATGATCCCGCCCAAGAGTATTTGTCTTGAATGCGGTCTTGAATACGAACACGATAGATTCCATATGCTGTGCCCCGAATGTGGTAGTGCATTTTCAGAACTTTTGCAGGGCAAGGAATTGCGAATTGATTCCATTGAAGTAGATATTCCTGACGAAGAGCAAACTTCTGCCGACGCATAGGCAATGATACGTTATGGTGTGTTTGTAACACTGCTTGCTATAAGGCATAGACACTAAAAGGTTTTACTGCGTGTTTTCTTCAGAAAGCGAACACCGAAGAAAACGTGAACATTGTGTTCAGGAGGCATCTTATGCAGATTGATTTAAAGCAACCTATTCTTGATAAAAACGATAAGCTTGCTCAGTCTAATCGCGAGCTCTTTAAAGAAAAGAAAGTATTTGTGCTGGATTTGTTGGCATCTCCTGGTTCTGGCAAAACGTCAACTATCTTGGCAACTATTGAAGCGTTGCGCGATGAATTTAATATTGCAGTAATCGAAGGCGATATTGCTTCTTCAGTTGATTCCGAAAAGATTAAAGAACAAGGTATTGCTGCAGTGCAGATTAACACGGGCGGAGCTTGCCATCTTGAAAGCGACATGATTCGTCGTGCGGTTGACGTGCTTGATTTGGATAATCTTGACCTTATCATTGTTGAAAATGTAGGCAATTTGGTTTGCCCGACCGATTTTGACTTGGGCGAAAACATGAAGGCTATGATTTTGAGTGTACCCGAAGGTGATGATAAACCGCTCAAATATCCTGGCGTTTTCCAGGCTTCAAAGGCTATTGTTTTGAACAAGATTGATACGTTGCCTGTGTTCAGCTTCAATAAAGAACTGTTCTACGATCACATTAAGAACTTGAATCCTACGGCACCTATCTTTCCTATATCAGCAACAAATGGTGAAGGGGTAGATGCTTGGGCGAATTGGCTGGCAGAACAAATTCGCGCACTTTAGCTGCTGTAACTAATAAAGCTAATAAGTATCAGTGAGTTCAAGAGCTCTGCCGTGACGACCGTGACTGCGATATATTAGTAGGCAGTCTGTTGCAATTATAAGCACCATCTCAATTTATGAATTGATGGAATTGGGGAGTTCTATGAGTTCATTTTGCAAAAGCAGCGCAAAACAGAACCAGAGTCCGACTTCTGGTTCTGAGCAAGATCCCCAAATTTCTCACGATTTTCATTCGGGTAACAAACACTCCTTTTCCGATAAATCTCAACTGGTGGAAAAAGGATTTATGAGCTATGCGCGCATTATTGTGTGCATGTGTTTGGTATGCGGTATTCCGTGTGCTATGTTAATCAGCTGTCCGGGGATTTTCTATCCCGTTATTTCGGCAGATCTTGGCGTTCAGACCGCAGAAATTAGCGCGTGGTCTTCGCTTTTGATGCTTTCCTGTGCTATCTGTTCTCCCATATGCGGAAGCCTTGTGGTTCGACACGATGTGCGCCTGTTGATGATTATCTCTGTCGTAATAGCAACGCTGGTGTTCGTAGGGTTTTCGAATTCTACTCAGCCTTGGATGTTCTGGATACTAGGTTTCATTGGGGGCTTTCCTGCCACGATATTGCTTTCTATTTCCACTTCTATTTTGATCAACCGATGGTTTAAGCGCCACATTGGCCTGTTGATGGGCATTTGTACCGCTTTTACTGGTATTGGTGGAGTGGTATTTCTTCAAGTTGGCCAGATGGTTATTGACGCTTCTGGTTGGCGTGCGGGCTATTTGGTGTATGGACTTATCACACTTGTAGCGTGTATTCCTCTCGTTCTGTTTTGTATACGTGCCTATCCCGAACAGGTGGGATTGTTGCCCTATGGTTCTGCTTGGGCGGCGGCACAAGAAAAGAATTCTCAGGTAGCTGATGTCGAATCTGGAGCTCGAGCAGCAGGCGCTGAAGTTGGCAGCCAAGCGGCAGGTTCTCAGGCAACAAGCGTTGAGCCTGACAGCCAGGCAGCGAACGTTGACCCTAGCAGCCAAGCAGCACGCGCTAAGCTTGGAGCTCAGGCAACAAGCGTTGAAGTTTCTATTGGAATGAAAAGCGCGGTGTTCTGGATTGTTATCGCATGCGGCTTCTTGATTAATTTTGTTTGCCAAATCGCGGGATACTTACCGCAATACGTTAATTGGGTAAACGAACAAGCCGCATTGGGCCTTGCCAGCACGGCATTCGTTACGGGGGCAACTCTTGCTTCTGCGGCACAGGCGGGAAATGGTATTGGCAAAATAGGACTTGGATTCTTTTCTGATTTGTCTATCAGAAAGGCAATCTGTGTTTTAACGGGATGTGGTGCCTTCGGCATTATTCTGGTCTGGGCATTCCCTTCAACATTTTTGATGCCTATCGGCGGTGTAATCTTTGGATTCTTTATTGCAGGTGTTTTGGTATTACTCCCCATGATGGTGCGCCGCATATTTGGCGAAGGCAAGAACTATCCTATTTTTTACGGACGAATTTCAGTTGCGCCAACGCTTGGTGGTGCGGCGGCAAATATTGCTTGGCCATATCTGGCAGACAACATGGGCGGATTTGATACGGTGTTCGCCCTAGCACTGGCTTGTATCGTGGTGGTATTAATAACTGCCTTGCTTGCGTATAGCATGCGAGATGTGCTACCGCGTGAGTTGTGATAGACGAATAATGGTAGATGAATAGTGATAGACGTATTTTAGTTTTATATGCGTTTAGCAGCCGAGAACCAAAAATATAAGGTAACAATTTATAAAACATATCTGAAATTCTTGGATTACTACATGCCACTTTTGAGATATTGCGATCTAAAGCAACTTTAAAAAGCCTGTTCAGCACCAAGAAAAGGATAAAGAATTAAAACATTTTCCCTCCAATAGAAATCTAAGTGCCTTGCACTCATATTTTCTTCATGATGGGTTGCATTCTTTGCTTAAGTTGCTAATATGTATAGGCGTTAGCACTCATAAGGCTTGAGTGCTAGCCACTAGAAGTTTGACTGCTAATTGCGTTTTATCTGGCTTTTGGATGGCTTTCATGCGGTTTCGCTTGATACGTAAGCCAAAATAGCGCGAACGCACTGGAAAAACTTCTAGGAAGTTTTTGGTAATAGACGCACGAACAAACGTTGTGAAATAACTCGGTTGCAAGGTTTAGTTTGGGCGGTTTAGAACTTATGAAAGGAAGTATGTTATGAATCTTAAGCCAGTTGGTGATCGCATTGTCGTTAAACAGGACGAAGCACAGGAAACCACTGCAGGCGGTCTGTATATCGCAGCTGATTCTAAAGAAAAGCCTCAAACGGGTGTTGTTCTGGCTGTAGGCGAGGGCAAGATCAACAACGAAGGCAATCATCTTCCCATGCCAGTTAAAGAGGGCGACCGCGTTCTCTATGGTAAGTATGGCGGAACCGAAGTTGACGTAGATGGCGAAAAGGTAATGATTCTTCGCGCTGATGACATCTACGCAGTATTTGCTGAATAAAGACCACTCACTTTAGTAACACTTCTTTGAAAGGAATTGTTTTTATGGCAAAGGAAATTAAGTTTGAGGCTGATGCCCGTGCTGGCATGGCTGAAGGCGTCAAGAAGCTTGCTGACGCCGTTAAGGTAACTCTTGGCCCTAAGGGTCGCTATGTTGCACTCGAGCGTTCTTTTGGTGCTCCTTTGGTAACTAACGACGGTGTAACGGTTGCTCGCGAAGTTGAGCTGGAAGATCCTGTAGAAAACATGGGTGCTCAGCTGGTTCGTGAAGCTGCAGTTAAGACCAACGACGTTGCTGGTGACGGTACTACCACCGCTACCTTGCTCGCAGACGTTATCGTAAGCGAAGGCCTTCGCAATGTAACTGCTGGCGCAGACGCACTGGGTATTCGTCGCGGCATCGTAAAGGCAACTGATGCAGTTGTTGCTGCTATTAAGGAAGACGCAACCGAGATTACCACCAAGGATCAGATTGCTAACGTTGGTACCATTTCTGCGGGTGACGCAACCATCGGCGAAAAGATTGCTGAAGCAATGGACGAAGTTGGCAAGGATGGCGCTATTTCTGTTGAGGAAAGCCAGACCTTCGGTATCGATATCGACATCGTTCAGGGTATGCAGTATGACCGCGGTTACATTTCTCCCTACATGGCAACCGATTCTGAACGTATGGAAGCAGTTCTGAACGATCCATACATTCTTCTTACCGACCTTAAGGTAACCTCCATCCAGGATCTTGTTCCTTTGCTGGAGCAGATTATGAAGTCTGGCCGTTCTTTGCTTATCGTTGCTGAAGATGTTGAAGGCGAAGCATTGGGTACCTTGCTTCTGAACAAGCTGCGTGGCACCTTGAATGTTGTTGCAATTAAGGCTCCTGGCTTTGGCGATCGTCGTGCTCGTATCTTGGAAGACATCGCAGTTGTTACGGGCGGCAAGGTTGTATCTAAGGACTTTGGCATGACCTTGGCTGACGTAACCATTGATGCTCTTGGTACCGCTAAGACCGTAAAGGTTTCCAAGGACACTACGGTTATCGTTGACGGTGCTGGCGATCCTGCTGCAATTGATGCTCGCGTTGCTTCTATGCGTGCTGAATATGATCGTCTTGATTCTGACTTCGATCGTGAAAAGCTTCAGGAACGTCTTTCCAAGCTTTCTGGTGGCGTAGCTGTTTTGAAGGTTGGCGCTGCTACTGAATCCGAATTGAAGGAAACCAAGTCCCGCATCGAAGACGCTCTTCAGGCAACTCGTGCTGCTGTTGAAGAAGGTATCGTTGCTGGTGGCGGTGTTGCTCTTATCAATGCAACTTCTGCTCTTGATAATCTGGAAGCAGCTGACGCTGACGAGCAGGTTGGTATTGAAATTATCCGCAAGGCACTGGAAGCTCCAATGCGTGCAATTGCTACCAACGCTGGCTATGAAGGCTCTGTTGTAGTTGAAAAGGTCAAGGGCTTTGCTAAGGGCGAAGGAATTAACTTTGCAAATGGCGAGCAGGGTGACATGATTGCTATGGGTGTTAACGATCCTGTTAAGGTAACCCGTACCGCATTGCAGTCTGCTGCATCCGTAGCTGCTCTGATTCTTATCACTGAAGCAACCATCAATGAGATTCCTAAGGAAGGTCCCGACCTGTCTGCACTCGCAGGCGCTGGTGCCGGCGGCGGAATGGGCATGATGTAATTTAATAGTAATGGCGTTCTTCCGAACGCCATTACGTTCGTATTAAACGTGATGACGCTGCGCGGGGTTCAGTTGGCACAGCTAGCGCTCCGAGTAAAGCTCGCGTACCAAAGTACGCTTCGCTTTTCTCTTACGCTATCTGAGCTCAACTGGACCCCGCTCGCTGTTTTTTGACAGCAATGCAAAGCTTGAGTTCAAAGGTAACTTCCTGCGCCTATCGGGCTTATCCAACCTGCCAATTCTTTTCTGTTGATTGTTTTGACTGGAAAGCATTTGTGTAGAATCTGCAATCGAAAGTACGATAAGCTGAGCAAAGCAATTCGTTTTGAACGTTATGCTTGTTTGATGTTAGACCGACTTGGAGGACGACATAAATGGCATACTCGGCTTCAAAAGATAATATTCGCAAGTTTAAGCACGGTGCCAATGCGAAAAAGTCCCTCCAAAATGCAATAGAGAGTCTCAAAGACTACGGAGCGATAATTGCTAACGTTTCCAATCCTCGCTATGGGTATGAAGGATTTGACGGTGATCAGTTTGAGGCTCATGAAGAAATAACTTATGCAAACGGCTCAAAAGCTGTTTTGTTTGCCACTTCAAGCTTGCGAAGCGATCGAGTACAAATTAGTCAGTGGCGTGCACACAATATTAAGAAAATCGATCCAAATGTTACGCATGCATTCGTTGTGTTGCCTGATGAAAGCGGCTTTGACCAGGGAACGTCGGTTCGCGACAAAATTCGTGCAGGGAGCGTTGTTTCGGCCATTGATGATGTTCTTACCGTTCAGGAGCTTCAAGATAGAATTCGTGAAGAATATAACGCAAGCTTAGGACGTGGTTTTGCGAACGACCTGCAGGGTCGCAAGTTCGAAACACTATTCGCAGAAGTTCTTGGTAATTTAGAAAACTTAAAACGCTATAACGGCTCGGAAATCAGTACGGGATATCTTTATACCCTCTTTGCCAAGGTGCTCATCAAATTGCAGATTTCTTCAGGTGCCGTTAAGGAAATTAAAGTGACAGATAATATTCCAAGACTTTCTAATGGAGGAAGTCCTAAGACCGATGTTGCTGCTAAGCTCCATTTCGCAAATGGTGCTGAAAAAGAAGTTACTTTTTCTCTTAAAAACACCTCCAATCGTTCAATGAGCGTTCATGAATATTCCGCTGATGCTTTTGCGCAGGTGCTCGATCCAAGCAATCAAGAGCTTCGTCGTCTACTAAACGCTTTTCAGTCTGTAGGCAATAAGCGCGACATGAATCCTTCGGATATTCGTGCTTTAACGAATGAGCTAGTTCCTTATCGTAAAAAGCTAAATCGATGGGTTTTTTCTGGTGAAGGCGCGCCAGGTGCCTTACCTATCCAAATTGCACAATATATTGTTGTTCGCGATAAAAATACGGGCAACGTAAACATTCATTCAGTCGATGAGTATTGCGCAAAACAAGAAGCGGAAATTGATGGATCAAATTGGTTCGGAACCGTTTTTTCTTGGACGTATCCTTCGAAAAAGCGCGGACAAAAGATTCAACTGAAAGCTAGTATTCTTGATTGATGGAGAGTTACTGAGTTTCGCGTGGTCTATTGTTCCGTGTTTTGTGATTGTGTATCCTAAGCTAATGTTCGCGATAAGGAACATTAGATAGGTGATTTTGTGACACAATACATCACTGCTGCTGAAGCGGCAGAGCAATGGGGAATCTCTAAAAGACGAGTTCAGAAACTATGCAGCGAAAATCGTTTGCACGGGGCGGAAAAGCATGGCAATACCTGGATAATTCCATCGAATGCCTGCAAGCCTTCAGATGCTCGTGCTACTCGTTATAAAGAAACAGAGTGTTCCTTACCTGATGGACAAATGCTTACTAGTATTGACCTGTTTTCAGGGCCAGGAGGTCTTGCTACAGGATTTCGATGGGCGGGAATCAAACCCCTTATTGCGGTTGAGTGGAGCTATTGGACGGCTCGAACTTATTGCTCTTCCCATAATGCCGAAATGCTTGATCTTGAGCAGTATCTCTCAGATCCAGAAATCCTAGAACCGTTGCTGGAAAAAACTGAATTACCTGTTTTGATTTATGGCGATATTAATAAGGTTTCTGTTGCGCTCATAAAAAAGCTCCTTACGTATCGCTATGGCCTTGAAAGTGTTGATATTGTTACTGGCGGTGCGCCTTGCGAGAGCTTTAGTATGGCAGGCGATCGCAAAGAAGAAGATGACCGAAACCACTTGTATCAAAACGTTTTGCGCATTGCGCGAGGCGTTAATTCGAAGATGTTCTTATTCGAAAACGTGAAAGGGCTCTTCTCGAAAAAATACAAAGGCAAGCGCGGGGGAATGTATCAAGAGATATGTGACGACTTCGAATCAGAGTCATCCGATGGGGGTCCATCTTATCGTTTAGTGTCTCGTGATAAAGAAACCGTTTTGCTTAAGGCTATTGACTATGGCGTGCCTCAGTCGCGCGAGCGCCTTTTCCTTGTGGGGATTAATACTGCTTTTCCAAATGATTCTTTTTCTTACCCAAAACCATCTAATGGTCCGGGGTGCGATTATGACTATGTAACGGTTTCCGACGCCTTAAGCGATCTTCCTTCTATAGCGATGGGCAAAGAAAGTACGAAATACACTTTTGATCTTGCGTTGGTTGCAAATGGAAGTACGCGGAGTCAGTTCTTAAGACGTATGCGTGGTGATTTATGCATGCCACCTGAACATATTAATTTCCGAAAAGATAGTTTAACCGCCCATAAAGCACCTGGCCACACTAAAAAAATGTTAAGTCGTTTTAAGCTGATAAAGCAGGGCGAAAGCATGAAAACTGCCTATGAGCGTCTACTTGCTACGGGCAAGGAAGAAGAGGCACAGGCGTATTTCCCTCGAAAAATATACGGAGCAAGGAATCGTCGTTTAAAACCAGAAGAGCCTTCCTTCACGGTAACTTCGCATTGTTTAGACGAAATGGTTCATCCAACTGCAAACCGCGGACTAACGCCGCGAGAAGCAGCAAGGCTCCAATCGTTTCCCGATTGGTATATTTTCGAAGGTCCTTTTGTTTCGTTCCACAGTGATCCTGAACAGGACCAATACGAGCAGATAGGCGATGCTATTCCGCCTTTAATGGCTTACGCTCTGGGTTGTGAAATCAGAAAAACCTGCAAATCTTTTTAGATCCTAGTTAGGCATGAGTGGCGCCTAAAATCAAACCATCTTCAAAAGTATTGTTTGATAGAGCAATATACTAATGCGGGATTTAAATAAAAAGGCTTGCTTGGGATGTTGTATTTTATATAGCGGTAAAATTCGCATTCGAATTACTGTGACGTTCGAACTGCCATAACGGGCAAAATCGCAAATTAATGAAGGAGCCGTCTGATAAGCGTGGAAGTGTTTCAACATACTGCCATCCAGATGTTTATTTTGGCTGTAATTGTCGTATGCGGTTTCATTGCTCGTAAAAAGAGCCTTATGAACGACACATTCGATACGATGCTTTCGCAGCTAGTGTTTAATATCACGCTTCCTGCGCTTATTTTAAATTCGGTACTGTCGAGCACCTCTTTACCAAGTGCGCACGACATCGGGTGCACTCTTTTATATGCGACACTCTATTTTGTGCTTACTATTTCGCTCAGTCTTGTTATAGGGCGTTTGCTCTATCGAAAAATGTCGAAGGTAACTCGTGGTGCGCATGAGTTTATGATGGTATTCGGCAATACTGGTTTTATTGGGTATGCCGTATTGGCCTCGGTGCTTGATCCAAGCGCAGTACTGTATGCGGCAATTTATAACATTATTTTCAATATCATTATTTTTTCTGTTGGTGTCATGCTTATATCAGGTTCAGTGGGTGGCGATGATGAGCGGCGTGGTTGGCGAAAGCAGTTAAGCGCGGTGGGTCATGCTTTACTGAAGCCTGCGGTTATCGCATCAAGTATAGCGGCAGTTTTAGCAATTTTTGAAATTAATGCACCAGGTAGCCCAATTCAACAAGCATGTGATTTATTGGGCGGCATGACGGTTCCTGCTGCAATGCTGGTGGTGGGATCTTCCATTGCTAAGATGCCCTTGCATGATATTTTCACTGATGGATGGAGCTATGTTACGACAGCTATTCGCCTAGTCGTGGTGCCTCTGGCGGTATTTTTTGTTTTTGGTTTGTTTGTTCACGATGCTTTTATTCTTGCAATTTTGGTTCTTTTGGCAGGAATGCCTGTGGCATCAAATGGAACAATGCTTTCGTTGGCTTATTCGGGCGATACGCGTACGGTTGCGCGCGTGACGTTTTTAACCACGGTGCTTTCAGTTATTACCCTGCCTTTGATTGCGCTGTTGGTGGTTTAATACAGGCGATATAAACATAATTGCGTTGGTATGAGTGCCTCAATACAAACGGTTTAACTATGAGTGATTCACTATGGTAGAAAAAATTACTTCTTTAGATGATCAAAGATTAGACGTATATGCGCGTCTTACTGAAGTTCAATTGCGCAATAAGCTTGAACCCGAAAAAGGCATTTTTATTGCAGAATCCGACAAGGTAATCGATCGCGCTTTGGCGGCGGGATATGAACCGTTGTCGCTTTTGATACCTGATCACAAGTTGGATGCTATGCGGGGTCTTATCGAGCGTGCTCAAGTGGCATGGGATTGCTTTCATGAAAAGCAGAATCGGGGAGGTAGTCACGAAGCGCAGGCTGCGGGATGCAAGGCCACTGACGTAGAGATTTTGCGGGATGGCAGAACTGCGGAAAGCGTGGCTAATGGTACATCCGCATCAATCGATGACGGCGCCGTAGAAAACGTTACCGATAATACAGACGCTCCAGAAGGCCTGCCAGTATTTGTTGCTCCCGCTTCGGAAATCGAAAAACTTGCAGGGTATGAATTAACGCGTGGAGTTTTGTGCGCTATGCGACGTAAGCCCTTGCCTTCGGTGCGTGATCTTCTGGAGCGTACGCAAGCGCGCCGTATAGCTATTCTGGAAGATATAACCAATCATACTAATGTAGGCGCAGCGTTCCGCAGTGCAGCGGCGCTTGGAATAGACGCCATTTTAGTTACGCCAACATGCTGTGACCCGCTGTATCGCAGAGCGGTGCGTGTATCTATGGGAACGGTCTTTCAGGTGCCTTGGACTCGTATTGGTATGAATATTGGCTTCGAAAGTGCTGACTGCAATGAAAGCGCTATTCATGGTCCTGCCGATAATACTTTCCTAAGCGATGCATGGCCTGCTCAGGGTTTACAGATGCTTCGAGAGCTAGGATTTAAATCAACCGCATTAGCTCTAAACGACAATTCCATTAGCCTAGATGATCCGCAACTCAAAGAATGTGAAAAGCTTGCTGTTGTGTTAGGTACCGAAGGTGATGGTCTCTCTGATCACACTATAGCGGCGTGTGACTATACGGTGAAAATCCCTATGGCACACGGAGTGGATTCGCTTAACGTTGCTGCTGCAAGCGCGGTTGCTTTTTGGGAACTGCGGATTCGTTAGTGCGAAAGCTGACTGCTACCTGTTTGTTGCTGGCGCAGTTGTCTTTGGAAGCTGCGTGCACGATGGGATAGGCGTTTTTGGATGAAAATGTACGTTTGTTACCATTCAGCATTGCGAGATGTAATGATTTAAGAATTATAGGTAACCAAACAATCTTAATCTGCCTATTTGTCGTGAAAAGCATTCTCGGAGCGTCGTTTTTGGTAACAAACGTACATTTTCATCCAAAAAGGGTGCTTTAAATAGACAAAAATATTTTTGATTGGATTTTGATAGGATCTCGACCTGAGATTCAATGCAAAGCTGCGGATTCGGACATAAACTTGCGTGCTTGGACATGAACTTATGTGGCCTAATATGAGTCATAAATTCGGTACAGACATGAACCGCAAGCTTGATGCAGACAAGTGTTAAATGCAAGAGTGACTTCTTTAGAACTTTCTTAAAGATTTTTTCGAAGCGCGTTAAATGTAAACCATTATTTCGCATTTTTTCTTACAAACGTTACGCCGATTTCAGGTTTGATCCGCTTTTCTTAAACCTGTCTTAGAACCACGTTCAACCTATTTTTTTCGAACTTTTCCTTGGTTATATTCGCTCCTGTCTTTTGTGACTAGTGAAAAAAGAAAGGAAAAGGACTAACAAATGGAAGGTGTAACTCTTGCAAAGCGCTCCTTGGCAGTTCTGATTGCTGCAGTACTTGCGCTTGGCACTGTGTTGTTCGCAACGGGCTGTTCCTCAGACTCAGGAGAGGGTTCTTCTAACAGTGAACCTCTTACGGTCGTATTTTTGCCTGATAATTCTTCTGCTGATATGGAAGCATCTCGCGATGCAGTTGCGGAAATTATCAAGAACGCAACAGGCCGCGATGTTGAAATCATGACCACGACTGACTACAACGTAGCAATTGAGGCTCTTGTTTCTGGTCAGGCTCAGATGGGCTATCTTGGTGCTGAAGGCTATGTTCAGGCAAATGAAAAGAACGACAAAGTTCAGTGCGCATTCACTGCAAGTGATGCAAATGGCACTCTGGACGAGGCTTGCTACTATAGCCGTATTTGCGTAAAGACTGAAAACGCAGATCAGTACAAAGATGGCGATACCTACACCATCGACAACATCAAAGGAAAGAGCTTCTCTTTTGTATCTGCAACCTCTACCTCAGGCTTTGCAATTCCTTCAAGCTCCATTGTTGAAAAGTTCGGTCTGGAATCTTCCGACGAATTGCTCGAAGATGGCACCTTCTTTAGCTCGGTAATGTTTGGTGATTCTCATCAGGGTTCTGCCGTAAACCTGCTTTCTGGCAATGCTGAAGCTGCGGCATTCGATGACATCGATGTTGATATGTACTTTGATCTCGTATCTGGCGAGCCTAATACCGTAGGTGCTGTTTACAAGGTAAAGGATGACGCAGAGGCACCATTTGATACTGTGCGCGGCGAACAGTTCACCATCATCGGTATCACTCCAGTTCTTAATGCTCCCTTCTGCTACAACACGGAAACCTTGAGCGAGGACGAGCAGAAGGCAATTACTGACGCTATGACTTCTGCTGATACTGCTGCTAACACTGCAATCTTCTATGACGGCGAAGACGAAAACGCTACTGGCCTCGTAGAAAAGGAATCTGACAAGACCGCTTTTGTAGCTGTTGAAGATTCCTGGTATGACCCAATTCGCAATCTCGGCTAATTGCGAATGATTTCTGACCTCGCTGAGTTATCTCAGCGAGGTCTTTGTTTCCACTGAAGTTTTTGTTCTAGCAATTCCTAAATAGGGAAGATTAAGTAAATGGAGAGGAATTATGGCTGATTCGGACCTTTTGGTTATCGACGACCTTTCCAAAAGTTACAACGGAAAGAGCAAGGCTCTTGATAGCATCAATGTAACGATTGGTCGTGGCGAATTTGTGAGTGTAATTGGCTGTTCTGGTGCGGGTAAATCTACATTTTTGCGCTGCATTAATCGTCTTATTGATCCTACTGAAGGCAGCATTGTTTTTAATGGCGAAGATGTAACCAAAATGTCTCGACGTCAGCTTCGCGGAGTACGTCGTCGCATCAGCATGATCTTCCAACACTACAATCTGGTATATCGCGCAAGCGCTATTGAAAATGTGCTGCAAGGTCGTCTGGGCTACAAATCAAGCTTGGCGGGTGCTCTTGGTTTGTATACCGAAGAAGAGAAAATGGAAGCTTTTGACATTCTGGCGAAAGTGGGTTTGGCTGAGTTTGCCTACAAGCGCGCCGACCAGCTTTCAGGTGGTCAGAAGCAGCGCGTAGGCATTGCCCGCGCTTTGGTTCAGGACCCGCTTCTTATGTTGTGCGACGAGCCTATTGCGAGTTTGGATCCGAAGTCTTCTCGTACGGTTATGGAGCAACTGCGCTGGGCTTGTGATGAATTGGGTATTGCTTGCTTGGTAAACCTTCATCAGGTCGATTACGCGGTTGAATTTTCCGATCGCATCATTGGTCTTCGTCGTGGCAAATTGGTATTCGACGGAACCCCTGATGAACTAGACGCTAAGGTAATTTCTTACATCTATGGCACGCCGTATGTACGCGAACATGCTGATGGGGTAGAAGAAGGCGAACTGGTTGATCAGGCCCCCGATCGTCCAGGTATTGTGGTGAATGACGCCACTCCAGCTGTCCAATCAAACGTCAGTGAAAAGAAGGAAGAAACCCTTACGGGGGCAGCATTATGAGTGCGTTTTCTTTCTTGAACCGCAAAGCAGCTGAAGGTCCTGCCTCAGGTGATATTGCTGATGCTGGGAAAGTTATTCTTCCCGATTCGCCTGAAGGAAGGAAGTTCTTCCGTAAACGCAGTATCTTTATCGTGCTTCTTGCGGTGGGTTTTATAGCCATTAATGCGATTTCGGGCGCTGCGGTAGATTTCGACTTTGTTGCTGCCGTTATGGATTTTCCTTCTGCGGTAGTTTGGATGGCAACTAATTTTGTTCCAACGGTAGAGTCGCTTGAGAAAATCCCTCAAATACTAAACGCCTTGCTGTCAACGGTTTTATCTGCGGTTGCTTCAAGCGTAATGGGTGCAATTTTTGCCTATCTTCTGGCGGTACTGGGATGTCGTTCGGTGGGTATTGGTGGGCCAACTTCTGTTATCGTTCGCGCCATTGCATCGGTATTTCGCAACATTCCTGCAGTAGCTTGGGCTTTTATCTTGCTCTTTTCTTTTAATCAAAGTGAATTTACCGGCTTTCTTGTTTTGTTTTTGGGTAGCTTCGGATATTTGACGCGCTGCTTTTTGGAAACGCTCGACGAAATAAGCGGTGGTGTTATTGAGGCGCTTCGTTCTACGGGTGCAAGTTACTTGCAAGTTGTTGTTCAGGCAGTTATCCCGCTTTCAATTACTTCAGTTGTGAGTTGGCTTTTATACATGGTGGAAACCAACATTCGCGATGCAACGCTCGTCGGTATTTTGACGGGTACTGGTATCGGCTTTGTGTTCAACGTGTACTACAAGAGCTTCGATTACGGCGTAACGGCAATCATTCTTCTTTTCATCATCGTTGTCGTAATTGCATGCGAAGCAACTTCTAACTATGTAAGGAGGCAGATTATATGAGTCCGTCCGTTAGTGCAGAAGCTTGTGTGCAGCGTATTGCCGAAGCAAAACAGCTCGATGATGCAACGTTGGGAATCAAGCGTAGTCATGGCGGTCGAATTAAGACGCGTGTGGCAAATAAATCCAACACGGTTTTATGGATAACCTTAGGTACGCTAGTAGCAGTAACTATCTTTACGTTCGTCATTATGGACTATGGGAAAATCCCTATGGCACAGGCAGTTCCTGCTGCTTTAGAAGACTTTGCCACTATGCTTACTCAGCCATGGTTGGTAAATCACTTCACCATGGAAGACGTAATTGTAGGTACCCTGCAGTCACTTGCTTTAGCAGCACTTACTACGTTTATTGGCGCGGTAATTGCTTTCTTCTTTGGTTTGTTTGCTGCTATGAATTTGTCTAACAAGGCTATTTCGAACGTGATTAAGGCAATCATGTCGTTCTTCCGTGCAGTACCAACCATTTTGTGGGTGCTCATTTTTACGGTTGCTATCGGTCTTGGCCCTGAGGCTGCAGTAACAGGCCTTTTATTCCATAGCGTTGCTTATTTAGTAAAAGCATATTCCGAAAGTTTCGAAGAAGTTGATCCAGGTGTTATCGAGGCGTTGCGTGCATCAGGTGCGTCTTGGTGGCAGGTGGTATTTTCTGCGGTTGTTCCAGAAAAGATCACTGAAATGCTGTCATGGACGTTTATTCGATTTGAAATCAACTTTGTTAATGCGGTTGCAGTAGGGGCTGTTGCTGGTGCTGGTGGCGTAGGTTATCAGCTGTTCTTGGCAGGTAGCTTCTATCTCAATATTCATGAAGTAGGCGTCATCGTGTACTTCTGCTTGGCGGTTGCAGTGGTGTTAGAAATTATTGCTACTCAGCTGCGCAAGCGCTTCATTGTTCAGAACTAGAGAGAAAAATCAGGAGAGAAAAAGGAAATGGAAAGAAGAGTTCGTACGCGCATTTTGGTGGAGGGGCAGCCAACTGTCCTTAACCAAATTGCGCGGGAAGTCGAACAAAAGCATGATGTAGCTCTTGTCAAAGAGCCAACCGAAGAGCTTGTCATGCTTCGTGTGCGAGAAAGCGCACGGCGCTCCCAATTTTATTTAGGAGAAGCGCTTATGACTTCATGTGTGGTGCGCATTGGCGACACGTATGGATACGGCATGGTCATGGGCGAAGATCATGGCAAAGCGTTTGATTTAGCGGTAGTGGATGCGGCTTACACCTTTGATCCTGCGGCATGCGAAGAAGCGGGATGGGATGCGTTACTGATTCAGTCAGATAAGCACATCCAGACAGAGAAGCGCAAACACAACGAAGCCCTCTTAAGAACGCAAGTAGATTTTTCGACCATGGAAGTGTAGTTATGATTGCTAACAATGCTGAAACGCATGTATTACAACGTGCCTTTCGAAATATCATGAATGCGCTTGCGCGCCCAGGGAGACTTGGGGTAGTTGAGGTGTTACGTGCAGGCGACGAAGAAGAAAACCCTCTGCCTATCCATTTCGAAACGGTAGTAAAAACATTAGTTGATCAGGCGGTAACCTTTGCAGTTTCTGGTTCAAAGGAAACGCAGGCTACCCAATGGGTAATGCTTAACACCCATTCCCATCCTACCGAACTAGAGCAGGCAGATTTTGTTTTGATTCCCGATGTAGCTCATTCTTTTGCTTGTCGCGACGCTGTTTTAAAGGCGTTTGAAGGGACCTTAATTGCGCCTGAAAAAGGAGCAACGATCCTTGTTAATTGTGGGTTGTTAGCAGGAGATAGCATTCCAGGTTTTTCTGCTTGTGACAACACTGCAGATACTGTTGCTAATACGGGATCAGACGAAGTCCGAAATATCCCAAATTCCGACGAGAAATTGTATCGTGTTGTAGTAAGTGGTCCTGGCATAAAAGATACCCACACCTTTTTTGTAGATCGCAATGACTGGATTGAGGCACGTCACGATCGTGGTGATGAATATCCTTGTGGTATCGATTTTATTCTGGTTGATGTTGAAGGCCGTGTGGTGGGCATCCCTCGTACAACCAAAATCGTTTCGGTTGAAAAGGAGGGCGCCGCATGGGATATGTAGCAGTTCGCGGTGGCGGTGTTGCCATCGAAGAGAGCTTGAAGCTTCTTGAATATGAGCGTGTGTCGCAAGGTGATACATCAACAGTAGAAGAAATAGAAATAACGTTTCCTGGTCTAGTAGAACAGGTCATGGGCGAGGCATCGCTTTACGCTCCCCGCTTGGCAGCATTGGCGCTCAAGCAAGCACAAGGCTCTCCTGAAGAAGCGGTATTTTTGTTGCGCGCATTTAGGTCAACCTTGGAACGTCCTTATATTTCGCGTGTTATTGATACCGAAAAAATGCAGGTAGAACGCCGTATTTCGGCAGCTTTCAAAGATGTACCAGGCGGTCAGCTACTTGGTGCGACGCGTGATTATTCTCATCGCTTGATCAATTTTGATTTAGAAGACGAAACCGCTGAAGATCAGGCGCGTATTCGCGAAGCTTTTGAAGCGGAAGTAGAAAAGATATGCGGCAGTGCAACAGAAGAAGCACTTGCTTCTTTAAGTTCTCTTCCTAAGGTTTTGGATTATTTGCGGGCAGAAGGTTTGTCTGAAACGTATGTCAACGATGACACCGAACCTGTGGATGTAACCATGGAGCCACTTACGTTTCCTGCTCCTCGTTCTGCACGTTTGCAAACGCTCGCGCGCGGTATGACCCAAGGCGTTACTACGCTTGGATATGCAGCGATTCGCGGCTTTGGTCCTTCGCATCCAACAGTGGGAGAGCTTCGTGCGGGATCCATTGAAATTCTTATCGACAATCCTCTTTCGCAAGAGGGTAGCGAAGAAGATGCTTACTATCTTGGAAGTATTCCTGTTACCGAAGTTGAGAGCGTTTTCTCCATTGATTCCACCAAAAATGGCAAAGCTCAGCTTTCTTTTGAAGTGGGCTATGGGCTGGTTATGGGTCACTTGGAGACAAAGGCTATCGCAATGAGCGTATTGGATTTCTGCCTTAATCAAGGCGATAAGCAGTATCCAACTCAAGATGAAGAATTCGTGCTCTATCACATAGATGGGGTAGAAGCTACGGGCTTTGTGTCTCACCTGAAGTTGCCCCACTACGTTACGTTCCAATCTAAATTATCAAGTGTTCGTTCAACTGTTGAAGATAGTGACGCTTCTGCTGTTGATGATGTTTATCAATGTTCAGCCGTTGAAGAAGAAAAGGAGTGATTATGCGACAGCTGTACCATTTCGCCTTCTTCGACGAGGCATCTAAGCGCGAAATCCGTCGTGCTGTATTAAAAGGTATTTCCATCCCTGGACATCAAATCCCCTTTGCATCTCGCGAAATGCCTATTGGCCGCGGATGGGGAACAGGTGGCTTGCAGGTTACCTTGTCACTTATTGGGCAAGATGATGTGCTTAAGGTTATTGACCAGGGTGCTGATGACAGTGTTAATGCGGTAAACATTAAAAAACTTATCGTAGAAACAACCGACGTTGAGGTGGTTGAGAAAACCGAAGAGGCTACGATCATTCAGTCTCGTCACCGTATTCCTGAAAAACCTCTAACAGCAGGGCAGGTGTTGGTGCTGCAGGTTCCTATGCCAGAGCCTTTGCGAGAATTTGAGCCAAGTGAAGCAAAAACCCTTGTTCTTCATGCAGAAGCAGATTATACCGGTGCCTGGCTTGGTCTTTTTGATCAAATTATTCGCTACGGCCATACCACAACGAATGCCGATCATCCCTGTTTGGTAGAGGATCGCTATGTTATGGCACCGTCACCCATCCCTCGTTTTGACACGATGAAGCTGCATATGAGCGAGAATTTAACGCTTCTAGGCGCAGGTCGTGAAAAGAAAATTTATGCCGTGCCTCCTTATACCAAGGTTGCACCACTCGACTTTGAAGATTACCCGTTCTCGGTAGAAAACTTTGAAGGAAAGCAGTGTCGTTTGTGCGGTGCTACTGGTGTGTATTTGGACGAGCTAGTCGATGAAGAAACAGGCGAGACTTACTATCAGTGCAATGACACTGCTTATTGTTGCGCTCGTCGTGAGAATCGGGAGGGTGAATAAGTGATGAACATTCCAGAAATGGAACAGAGTCCTTGCTTGTCGGTTTCGCATGTATCAAAACGCTTTGGTCAGGGCTGCGAATACTGCCTTTCTCCTGATGCAAAGCTAGAGCGCAATATTTGTCCTCATTGTCATACTGTGCATGCAGTTCGCGATGTGAGCATGAATCTCTACCCTGGTGAAATTGTTGGCATTGTAGGGGAATCTGGTAGCGGTAAATCAACCTTTATGCAGTGCTTATATTTTGACCAGCAGGCAACCGAAGGTGAAGTTCGCGCAATTCCTTATGATGGTGGTAAAGAGAATCTGCTTACCTTGTCTTCGCAACATAAACGCCACGTACGCAATACCGTTTTGGGCATGGTATATCAAAACCCCTATTTGGGTCTTCGTATGAACTTCTCCTCAATGTCTAACATCGCCGAACAGATGATTGCCGCAGGGAATCGTAGAGTTGAATCCATGCGCGCACGAGGTAACGATTTGCTGGAAAAAGTAAACATTCCTCTTAGTCGCGCAGGTGAACCGCCAAAGCAGTTTTCTGGCGGTATGCAACAGCGTGTGCAAATTGCTAAAGCACTGTCCAATAATCCGCCTATTTTGCTTCTTGATGAAGTGACAACCGGTCTTGATCTTTCGGTTCAAGCCAGCGTTTTAGATCTGATTCTGCAAATTAAGCGTGATTTTGGCGTAAGCATGCTAGTTGTAAGCCATGACTTAGGAGTAATTCGCATGTTGGCGGATCGCACCTTCGTCATGCTTAATGGCCAGGTAATTGAGTCTGGCCTTACCGACCAGATATTGGAAGACCCTCAGCATGCGTATACCCAGCAACTTGTGTATTCGCTCCTTTGATGGTCGGCGCGTGCAAGGACTGCATTTGGTTATGCAATTTGCTGCGCGTAGGAAGTAAGCCTTTTTCTCTCATCTCTGGGAGGTTGCCCGTTTGGTTGGTTGTTGCTCTTTGGGCTGACGGGCAACCTCCATACGAGATGCTTTTGAAAAACACGGTTTGAGCAGACAAGACGTAATGTTCACCTCGATACAAGCAGAAGGTTTGATTACGTGGAGATTGCTCAAAACATAGTTAGTATTTGGAGATAAACATGGAAGCAAATTCTTTAGTAATTCGTGGCGGTAATGTGGTTACCGAAACCGAAATATTGCCAAATCACGATATTGTTATTAAACAAGGAATAATTGTTGATATTAAGCCAACGCTTGCCAATGCACGCACGCGCGAAGTAGATGCCGCATCCGAAACAGGTAATCCTGGTTTGGTGATTGATGCTGCTACGGGTCTACCTGTAGTAGATGCACGCGGTGCTTATGTAGTGCCTGGCATGGTTGATATTCATTCGGACTATATCGAATCAGTTGCTTCTCCTCGTCCGAGCGTTGTAATGGATCTGCCTACATCGTTGTATAAGGTAGATCGTGAACTGGTAACCCATGGGGTAACTACTATTTATCATTCACTTTCTACCTATGGATCTCGCGTGTTCGACCATAAGCCTATTCGCGATTTTAAAAATGTAAGCCAGCTTTTGGATGCTATTGCAACAATTCGCGAAGGAGAAGAACACGATCACCTGATTCGCCATCGCCTGCATTTGCGTGTTGAGCTTGATGCGGTGGATCGAGTAGAGGAAATTGAGCGTTATCTTGAAGAAGATAAGGTTGATCTTCTTTCGTTCATGGATCACACCCCTGGTCAAGGCCAGTATCGCGATCTTTTGGTATATAGCAATACCATGAAGGGATATCGCGAGGGTATGACCGACGAAGAGGTGCAAGAGCTTATTCAAGATCGTCAGAACGCGAAAAAAATTACCCCTGAGGATTTGGAGCGTTTGGCAAAACTGGCTCATGAAAAGGGGATTTCACTTGCTTCTCACGATGATGACTGCACGGAAAAAGTGGAGTACATGGATTCGCTTGGTGCGGTTATTTCAGAGTTCCCCATTGATATGAAAACGGCTCATGAAGCAAAAGAACATGGTATGTATACGTTGGCTGGTGCTCCTAACGTAATGCTGGGTCATAGCCATTCAGGTAATCTTTCAGCACGCGAAGGCGTTAAGGACGGAGCAATCGATATGCTCTGCAGCGATTACTATCCTGCGGCGCTTATTGATGCAGTATTTACCCTCCATCGTGAATGTAGCATGAGTTTGCCCGCTGCCTTTGCGCTGGTAACGGCAAATCCTGCCAAAGCGGTTGGTATTGATGATGAAGTGGGATCACTTCAAGTAGGAAAACGTGCTGATATTTTGCTTGTACGCGAAATTGGCTGCAATCCTGAAGGAAGCATCACAACCCCTGTCATTACTCGTGCTTTCGTGGGCGGTAATTCGGTATATCGCAGTCACTATCCTGATCAGCCACAAGGCTATGATCGCTAGGAGGTAGAAGACGTGAGTTCTGTAATTGAATCAAATCAGACAGACCAATCAACCTCTGAACCTCTGCTGAGCATTGAAAATCTTTCCAAATCGTTTTATATGCATATGGCAGATCGTTGCATTAATGGTTGTCAAAACATCACTCTTGCAGTTAATGAAGGCGAATTCGTAGGAATTACGGGCCGTTCTGGTTCGGGCAAATCTACCATTTTGCGTTGTATTTATCGTACGAATTTACCTGAGTCGGGTTCTATTTGGTATCGCAGCGCAAGTTTCGGCAAGGTTGATTTATGTACCGTTGGCGAGCGAGAAATGATTCATATCCGCGCCTATGAAATGGGATATGTGTCTCAGTTCTTAAATGCGCTTCCGCGCCAAACGGCCTATGACATTGTTTTGCAAAGTGCCCTAGAAACATTTGGCTCGGCAGATCTGGATCGCGCAAAAGCCGAAACGGAAAAAATGCTACGTCACTTCGACATCAACGAATCGCTGTGGCCACTGTATCCTCGTACGTTTTCTGGTGGCGAAAAACTACGCTTAAACATTGCTGCTGCCATGATTAAGCAGCCGCGTTTGTTGCTGCTTGATGAGCCGACTGCTTCGCTTGATGCTGCCTCAAAAATGAAGGTTCGTGAATTAATCGAGCAGCTGAAATCGCAAGGAACAACCATGCTGGGAATCTTCCATGACTTAGAATTCATGGAAGGCTTGTGCGATCATGAATTCAATATGCAAAAGGGAAGTATCGTCGCTTGATGCGCGGCATAAAAAGCATTCGGAAAATAAAAACAGCGCACAAACGTCTATGTTTGTGCGCTTTAATGCATCGATAAGGATCGAATATGAAGCCCGATATTACGCTACAAGAATTATTGAGGATCGATGGTGTATCCGAACATGATGAGGTAGTGGCTATACGCGCCGATTTACATTGCCATTCCGCCATTTCTGACGGATCATTTACTTCTGCGGAATTATTAGCTCAGGCACAAGCAGCAGGCCTGACTCATCTTGCCATCACCAATCATGACACGACGGTGGGATTTAATGACGCTCAAGCTGCTGCACAAGCGCTATCGGCGATTCCTTCAGAAACATCATTGCCTATTACCTACATTTCGGGCATAGAAATAAGCGCTTGGAATCCAGAAACGGGTCGTAAAGTTCATATTTTGGGCTATGGACTTAAAGAAGAATCTCCTGCCATTGCTGCACTGTGTAAACCTCTCTTAGAAGCGCGCACCAAAAACACCTTATGGCAGCAAGAACAACTTGAAGAGGCAGGCTATACGCTGGATTATCAACTTCTAGAAAAGCTTCGCGCTGTTTCGACAGGTTTTTATAAGCAGCATCTTATGGCAGCTTTAACCAATGCGCCGTTCACGAGTAAAGATTATCAAACGCTCTATAAAAGTCTGTTCAAGGGTAATGGAATTTGCAAGCGTGATATTGAGTATGTCCATATGTGCGATGCCGTGCGTGCCATTACTGAAGATGGGGGTGTGGCGGTATTGGCGCATCCAGGACAGCTTGATAGTTACGATGCGGTGCCTGAATTGGTAGATGCGGGATTGTGGGGTATAGAGCAATTTCATCCCGATCATAGCGTGGCTGACTGGAAACGCTGCACTGAATTGGCATATCAATATGGTTTGGAATGTACAGGCGGATCTGATTTCCATGGAGAATTTGGCGAAGTGAAGCGCTTAGGGCAGTGCTCGCTGTCAATTTCGTAAAACTATCTTTTATTTCACCCTCTCTTATCGCTATAATAGTAGGGCTTTTGTGAATTACCTTATGAATTCTGATTGCTTTGCAAATATTCATTGTCAGAGCTGTTGGTAGTGTGGTACATTCACTCGAGTTGAAATACTGGGCCATCGTCCAATGGTAGGACTCTGGTTTTTGGTACCAGCTATGTAGGTTCGAATCCTGCTGGCCCAGCCAGTTTTGCGTTCGCGAAGCGGACGCGGGAATCCTGCTGGCAAAGCCAGTTTTTTCAAGCAATATGGCGAGTCCTTGCGGCTCGCTTTTTTAATACAATGGTTTGTGTTGTGCGAACGTATCGAAATCGCCAGGAGGCCTGCTAATGGCAGAATATGTAGAAGGTAAACGTCCTGTTCTTGAGGCGCTTAAGGCAAATATTCCTGCAAAATGTTTATATGTCGCCGATGGTCTTAAGGGCGATAAAGTAGTTTCTGATGTGGTAAAACGCTGTCATAAGATGGGTGTTTCGGTTAAGCAGGTTAAGCGTAGCGATTTAGACGCGCGTTCTGAACGCGGCTCTCATCAAGGGCTAATGCTGGAAACACGTCCTTACAATTATGTAAGTGCTCAAGAAATTATAGATGCAGCTCAAACGCATGCTGATGAGCATGATGGACAAGCACTTATTATTATTCTTGATCATATTACTGACGCAGGAAACCTTGGTGCTATTGCTCGTTCCGCAGAAATTGTAGGCGCTTCGGGCATCATTATTCCGAATAAACGCTCTGCTCGAGTTACGGCAGCAACCTATAAAAGCTCGGCTGGCGCTATTTCGCATATCAAGGTTGCGCAAGTTGGCAACATTGCGCAAACCATTGAGCGTTTGAAGAAAGAAAACTTCTGGGTTGCGGGCGCATCCGAGCAGGCAACTGAATGTATTTGGGATACGCCGATGGCGGGTCGTTTGGTTTTGGTTATGGGCAGCGAAGGGGAAGGTCTCTCTCGTCTTACCAAAGAACATTGCGACTTCTTAGTGGCGCTTCCTCAGGCAGGCCATGTTGGATCACTGAATGTGGCACAGGCTGCAACGGCATGCATGTACGAGTGGATGCGTCAGTGCCGCGAGCAGAATAAGAAAGCTCAGTAAAATGGCGAAAAAGCGTAACAAGCTGCTTATTGTTGATGGCTACAATGTATTGCGCAGTGGCTCGCGCTATATACACATGCGTAATCAAGAGGACTATACCTACGAAAAATTCAACATGGTTCGCGAAGCGCTGATTAGTGATGTTGCGGCATATGTGGGAAGCGAATACAAGGCGATCATCGTATTTGATGCGGCAGACAATCCAGAATCAGCAGGTAAAACGCAAACAATTGGTGGCGTTAAAGTAATGTTTTCACCCTTTGGTTCTTCGGCGGACAAGGTGATTGAAAAGTTATCGCATGATGCTCGTGAACGTCGCGTCGAGGTTATGGTTGTTACCAGTGATGCTTCTATTCAGGATGCAGTTTTTGGTGGCGGCGTAGATCGCATGAGTGCTAACGGCTTTAGTTTGGAAATGGATGATTTGTCGGATGAAGCCGATCGCGATAGCAACTTACAGGTGTCGCATAAAAATACCGTTGCAGATCGCTTGAATCCCGATGTTTTAGCGAAGCTTAAAGCTATGCGCGATGGCCGCTAAGTTAAGGCATCAATGCTTGCAGTTGTTTACCTTTTTTACGCTCTTCATCAATAATTTCAAACAAGATTTGCGGTCATTATTTCTTTTTATATAAATGGCAATATTCAGCATTTTTGTCATTTCTGACCACTTCTGATTCATTCCTTCTATACCTATAATTAAAGAAGATTATTTATTTGAGCTATAAGATCGATTCGGAGTTATAGCTCGCTATTCTCAGGTGTGCGAGTAACGCGATGCGTTAAAGGGAGAACAGGCGCAAAGAGCGCAAAAGTTTTGCCTGAGGGGGAGGAGAATCGCATGAAACCGCTCGAGGGAATTAAGGTTGTAGATTTAACTACCTACATGGCAACACCTGCAACAGGTCGTGTCTTGGGAGAATGGGGCGCGGATGTTATTAAGGTTGAGGCTGCAAAGGGTGATCCACTTCGCGTAACGCAAGCTGCAGTGTTTAATATGCCCATGTCCGATGAGGAAAATCTTGCCTTTGACATGTGCAATTTGCACAAGCGTTTTATCTCATTGAACTTAAAGACCGAAGTTGGTGCCGAAGTAATGGATAAATTACTTTCGGAAGCAGATGTTTTTATTACCAACACGCGTACAAAGTCGCTGCGTAAGATGGGTCTTGACTGGGAAACTTTACACGCAAAGTATCCTCGCTTAATCATGGGTCATGGTTTAGGGTATGGCAAAAAGGGTGCCGAAAAGGACGATCCCGGATTTGATGTTACCTGTTATATGGCTCGCGGTGGCGTATTTGGCACTACGGTAAATCGTGGTGACTCTCCCATGATTCCAACCAACGGCTACGGAGATTTGCAGGCAGCAATGTTTTTAGCAGCAGGCATTTGCGCTGCAGTAATTGGTCGTGAAAAAACTGGTGTGGGTGATTACGTAACCTGCGCTTTGCAGCATGCTGGTGTTTATGCGCTTATGACTGGTATGATTTCTGCTCAGTATGGCAATCCTTATCCTAAGAGTCGCTTAGAGGTTATTTGTCCTTTCAATAATGTATACATGACTGGTGATGGTAAATACCTGGCAATGTGCGACCCTGAATACGATCGCGACTACAACAAGATTATGGGCCTTATTGGTCGCGACGATTTGATTGATGAGCCTCGTCTGGTTAACTGCAACAAGATGAATGAGGCTGGCTTGAATCCTGAAGTTGTTGGTATTTTGGATGAAGCGCTTGCTAAGATGACCGCGGCTGAAGCGCTGAAGCTCTTCAAAGACGCAGGTATTCCTATTGAGCTTTGCCAAACGCCGCTTGATGTCTATGAAGATCAGAATGTTTGGGATAACGATTATCTGGTTAAGATTCACTATCCTGAAGCGGATCGCAACATTCCTACGGTGCCTATCCAGTTCGAATCTGAACCTACTCCTGTATTCACGCCAACCGACAAGCTGGGTAGCTCTACGGTAGCGGTTATGAAGGACTTGGGTTACACCGACGAACAGATCGAAGCCGCTATGGCAGACGGTTCGGTTTGTGGTCCTAAAACCTTAGATGAATTAGTAGGCTAGCTGTCTAACCAGGCAATTCTGGATAAATAAGCAGGAAATGCTTCTGTGCTCAATTTGCAGCCGCTCTTTTAAGGGCGGCTGCTTTTTTGCGGTTTCCACCATAGTTTCTTTCCTAGAATAAGAGCGACTAGAACAACGATGATGGGGTACAAATAACAGAAAAATGCATAGGGTAGATATTCAAGGCAGGATACGCCCAGAATAGTAACCATATAAATCGAGCAGGTATTCCAAGGAACAAGTACCGACGTGATGCCTGCGCTGGAATTGACGATATTGCTCCAAACAGACCCTGATACGTTGCGTCGCGCAAAAGCTTCGCCATACATTTTGCACGATAGTGCTATAGCGGGATATTGGTCGGGCATAAGCACGTTAAATAGTGCACCAGTGCCTACTGTAGCGACAGACAAGGATCCCAGTCTTCGCAAACGTGAAGTTACGGGAGTGATAAGGCTAGCCATCAATCCTGTATGCTGCAGGATACCTACGTATGCCATGACTAATATGACAATGCAGATAGTTGGCAGCATTTCTTCAATACCACCTGCAGAAAACAAGGTGTCAAGAACTCCGTAACCCGTGGTGCCAACTACGCCAGTATTTGCAGCTTCTAGGGCGATGCCAAGATCGACGCCTTGTAAAACAACAGCTTCAATAACGCCAAGTGCCACTCCAAGTAAAAAGGCAGGAATGGCGGGAACTTGAATAGCTATACAGATAATCATAACGGCAAGCGGAATAAGCGTGAGAGGTCCAATGTGGTAGGAAGAAGAAAGTGCTGCGAGCAATTCATTGATATTAGAAGAGCCAGCATTGGTCATGTTCGCCCCAAGGGTAATTCCTAATACGTAGTAGAGAACAATGCTTATAGCGCAAACCGCTGTTACGAGTGGTAGAAACTTTTTGCACAAATCGAAAACACTGACTTTTGCTATGGCGGCACACAAAACAGGTCCGTCGGTTAGGGGAGATGCAATTTCGCTTACGTATGCACCAGCAATAATGGCTCCAGCTGCCATGCCTAAAGGAATGTTGAGTGCTGCTGCTATTCCGATAAAGGCAATCCCGATCGTACCTGCGGCACCCCATGATCCAAGAACAATACCCACAAGAAGAGTGCCTAAAAAAGCAATGGGTAAAAACATTTCGGGGCTTATAACGCACAGCCCGTAATAAATAAGAGTGGGAACGGTGCCAGAAAGAATCCAGGTTCCTACCATCATGCCAATACACATCAAGATAAGCACCGCTTCAAGAGCATCTAGAATGCCCTTCATCATACTTTGAAGAACTTCTTCCCAAGTAAAACGTAAATAGAGCGCGATGGCTCCTGCGATGGCGCATCCTATAACCATGGGAATTTGCGGTTCGGTCCCCAGGACAACGACACAGCAAAACATTACGAGAGCAAGCAAAACGAAAGCGAGCATGCCATGTCTAAACTTCACAGGCTTTTTATCAGATGAAATCAACGTATCTTCCTTCGTGTAAGAATGCTGGATCAAGATTGATATTGTATGACTTTTGTAAGAATGTCGTTTATGAATACATAAGTTCTTGCATGGCACGTTCAGCTTGCTATACTACAAAGGCTGCAAATTTGTAGGAGTGTGTCCATTTGCCATAGGACGTTCTTCTTCAAGAAACGGCATACAGCAAGGGGCTGTGTGCGGGGCAGTAGTAAGTATTTCGCATGCGTGGCGGACCTGATTTCGCTAGTGATCATGAAAAATGCTTAGGGCAATACGTTTAATGCGCCTAACAAACGTTGTAGCCGTAATGGTTGCAGCAAGAACAAGCGCAGGCGGCACGGGCATTTGATTGATTGCGAATAAAGGGATGAACCCACGCAGAGGTTTAACGAATGGAGAAAAACATGGCAAAAATTACGATCAAGACACTGCTTGATGCAGGCACCCACTTCGGTCATCAGACCCGTCGTTGGAATCCTAAGATGAAGCCCTACATTTTTGGTAATCGTGGCGACATCTACATCATCGACCTCAAGGAAACCCTTTATGGCTTGGACGCTGCTTATACTGCAGTTTCTCGCTGTGCAGAAAAGGGCGGTACCGTTCTTTTTGTAGGTACTAAGAAGCAGGCTCAGGAATCCGTCGCAAATGCTGCTAACCGTTGCGGTATGCCTTACGTTAATGCACGTTGGCTTGGCGGTATGTTGACCAACTTCGTTACCATTCGCTCCCGTGTTCAGCGCATGGAAGAGCTCGAAGCAATGGAAACCGATGGTCGTATGGATGTTCTTCCTAAGAAGGAACAGATTTTGCTTCGCAAGGAACTTGCTAAGTTGCAGACCAACCTCAACGGTATCCGCAACATGAAGAAGGTTCCTGACATGGTATTCGTTATCGATACCAACCGTGAGCAGATCGCAATTCACGAATCTCATCGTCTGAACATTCCTATTGTTGGTACTCTTGACACCAACTGCGATCCTGACGACGTAGATTACGGCATTCCTGCAAACGACGACGCAATTCGCTCCGTACGTTTGCTGGCAGACTTCATCGCTGATGCAGTTATCGCTGGTACGGGCGCACCTGTTACCGTAGAAGATATGACCGCTGAAGCAACTGAAGAAGCTCCTGCTGAGGCTCCTGCAGAAGCTGCAACCGAAGCTGCTGCAGAGTAACTTTTGTTTAGAAACAATGCCCTACCCAGGTAGGGCACCCTCATTGTTCGAAAGGCCTTCCAAACTTTCGGACAGGTATAGAAAAAGGAGTGACAACATGGCAGAAATCACCGCAGCTCTTGTAAAAGAACTCCGCGAGATGACCGGCGCTGGCATGATGGAATGCAAGAAGGCTCTTACCGAAGCTGAAGGCGACATCGAAAAGGCAGTTGACGTTCTGCGTACTCGTGGTCTTGCTGCTGTAGCAAAGAAGGCTGGCCGCGCAACCAACGAAGGTACCGTAATGGCTCTCGTTGCTGAAGACGGAAAGTCTGGTGCTTTGGTTGAGCTTAACTGCGAGACCGACTTCGTAGGTATGAACGAAAAGTTCAAGGCTTATGCAGAAAAGATTGCAAATGCTGTTTTGGCAAACAAGCCAGCTGATTTGGATGCCCTGAAGGCTTCCGAAATCGAAGGCGAAACGGTAGAAGCTGTTGTAACTGATGCAATTCACACTCTCGGTGAAAATATCCAGCTTTCTCGTTTTGCTTATGCTGCTCAGGCTGATGGCGCTGTTGCAAGCTACATTCATGGTGGCGGCAAGATTGGTGTTCTCGTTGAGTTCAAGTTGGGCGATACCGCTTTTGCTACCAACGAAGACTTCAAGAAGTATGGTCGCGATATTGCAATGCAGGTAGCAGCTGCAAGCCCTGTTGCTGCAACGCGCAACTCTGTTGATCCTGCTGTTGTAGAGCACGAAATGAACATCTACAAGGCACAGGCTGCAGAATCTGGCAAGCCAGAAAACATTCAGGAAAAGATTGCAACTGGTCGTATGGAGAAGTTCTACAAGGAAAACTGCTTGACCGAGCAGGCTTATGTAAAGGATCCAGATCAGTCCGTAAATCAGTACACTGCTGCTGTTGCTAAGCAGCTGGGTACCACCATCGAAATCGTTGACTTCACCCGCTTTATGCTGGGCGAATAACAGTCACGTTATCACGTTTGGTGGTTGCAAGGCTGGTTTAGCTCATCGCTTTAGCGATAGGTAAAGCTAGTTTTAAGGGTCGCACAATGTGCGACCCTTTTTGTATTTTGGGATTTGTTGCAAATAAATATGTAACCTGTATAGGGGTTTGCCTGAAGGCTTTCGGACTTATTTATAATAGGGAAGTTCGAAACTTATTCGAAAGGATAAGGTATGGCTGAAGAAGTAATTATCGCCCGCGAAACAAAGAACGTATCTGGTACAGTTCAGATTTGCGGTGCAAAAAATTCTGCATTAAAGCTTATTGCCGCTTCTATTTTGGGTCAGGGCAAAAGCATTATTCATAATGTTCCTCATATTTCGGATACCGATATTATGAGTGCGGTATTGCGCAGCCTTGGTGCAACGGTTGAATGGGATGATCGTTCCCTTGTAATTGACACAACCAATGCCGAAGGTCATGAAACACCTTATGAGCTTGTTTCTAAGATGCGCGCAAGCATTTCTGTATTGGGCCCTTTGTTGGGTCGCTTTGGGTGTGCGAAGGTCGCCATGCCCGGTGGCTGCAATCTTGGTGCTCGTAAAATCGATATGCATCTTAAGGTGCTTCAGGCTATGGGCGTTCATTTCAAGAACGAACATGGATATCTGTATGCTTCTACGCCTGAAGGGCTTCATGCAGCAGATGTTTTACTTGAATTCCCCAGCGTTGGTGCCACAGAGAATATGCTTATGGCAGCTGTCGCTGTTGAGGGCACTTCGGTGATTGATAACGCCGCTCGTGAACCAGAAATCGTTGATCTGGCGAACATGCTTAACTCTATGGGTGCTTGTGTTGAAGGAGCGGGTTCTCCTACCATTACAGTAAAAGGTGTACCCCTCTCAGAAATGCATCCTTGCGAACATACTACCGTAGGCGATCGCATTGAAGCAGGTACCTACCTAACAGCAGGTGCACTTCTTGGAGGACCGGTTACTACCAAGGGGATAGATCCTTCGTTTCTGCGTATGGCAATTATGAAGCTTGAGCAGATGGGTTGCGAAATCACCACAACCGATGATTCCATCACGGTTTATCGCGATAAGCCTCTACAGGCAATCGATATCCAAACACTTCCACATCCTGGTTTCCCTACCGATCTTCAGGCACAATTCATGTTGCTTACTGCGCTTGCGGAAGGTAATTCGGTAATTTCAGAAAACATTTTTGAAAATCGCTTTATGTTTGCCTCTGAACTCAATCGTATGGGATCAGAAATTACGGTAGAGGGTCATCATGCGCTAATTCAGGGAGTAAAAAAATTGCAGGGCGCTCCGGTGTCTTCTCCCGATCTTCGCGGTGGCGCTGCTTTGGTTATCGCAGGCTTGGTTGCTGAGGGCGAAACTGTAGTGCATAACATCTACCATATCGACCGTGGCTATGAAAACTATGTTGGCAAGCTGCAATCATTAGGCGCCAACGTTGAACGTACTACGCTCTAGGAATATATATGTTTGGAAAACGCAAGGATAGCATGCACGGACGTCCTACGCGACGTTCAGCAAAGCGTCGACAAGATGCCTGGTCTTCTTCGGTTGTAGGGTCTCATGCTCGGCAATCGACGTCGAATCGAAGCCGCAGTTCAAGTGGCGCAAATTCTCATAGGCATCCCTCATCGCAGCGTATTAATACTCGTTCTGGTGAAATCAACCAGATTCATTTTCAATCACGCTCGGTTGATGAACGAACTGCACGTCATCAAGCAGGTGGTTCGCGCACGGCAACTTTTATGCGTCGTCGCGATCGTATGCGTTATGTGTTGGTGGCTATTGTGGCAATCGTGGTAGTTGCGATTGCCCTTACGTTGGGCAACTGTGCTTTCCGAGGCTCAGTATCTTCCTCTATGGCACTTGACGATTCTGAGGTAAGCAATGCGCTTGTAGCCCCTGCTTCTCATGACCAGCCATTCTATGTATTGCTGGCGGGTATTTCTGATGCTGATCCTGCGGGAGATACGGCAAGTTATCTTGCGGTATTGCGCGTTGATATTCCCAACAAAACTATATCGCTCCTCAATATTCCAAGTGCTATTTCGCAAACCTATGATAATGCGCCAGAGTCTGCCGATATGTTGCGCGATGCAACGTATGCAGTAAATGAAGGCGAGCTCGTCCGTCGTGTTTCGTCATTGTTGGAGCAAGACATTAATCACTACGTACGAATTACCGATAGCGATTTCGTTTCACTTGTTGATTCCTTGGGTGGTTTGCAGGTCAATATTGATACCTGCGTAGATGACCCAACTGTAGGAACGATAGTACTTGATCCAGGCGAGCAAACACTCAACGGTGAACAGGCCTTAACGTATGTCAGCGCAAAAAACTATGCGCAAGGCTTTGAAAAGCGCTCATCTATTCAGAACCAAATTCTAATGTCTCTTATTGACGCAATTCAGGCTAAGGGCGGTGTTGGTTTTGCAATGAATGCCGACAATATTGCAGGCAAGATCAAGACCGATATGAACTATGATGTACTGAATTCTATTGCCTCAATTTACGGGGAAGCTACTAAATACACTTCAACCGTACCTGGTAGCGATTTGTCGGCGGGCGATAGTGTGTATTGGTCAGTCAATAATTCTCAATTCTCCCAAGTGCGAGATCAATTCAAAGCGGGTCAAAATATGGACATTTCCGTTGATACGAGCGGCGTAGATAAGTCGGGAGTATCAATTATCGTTTTGAATGGTGCTGGCATTGATGGTTATAGCGCGCAGGCGGCAGAAGTGCTAAAGAGCAATGGGTACGCTATTGAAGATACGGGAAATGCCGAATCGTTTGTCTATGATGAAACGCTTGTAATTTATCGCGAAGAAAAAGACAAGGTTGCGGCAGAAGCTATTGTCCAAGCGCTGGGTACGGGACGAACTGTTTCTGCTGGCGTGTACTACTCGCTCAAAACCGATATTCAGGTAGTAGTGGGTAAGGACTGGACAAATAATGCATAACGAAGACTTCGATGCCATTGCATATATAAATGAACCTCGCTGGCATACCATGAGTTTGGGGCTTGATCGTATTTACGAGCTGCTTCGTCGTTTAGGAAATCCGCAAGACAAATTATCTTTTGTTCATGTGGCAGGAACGAATGGTAAAGGTTCTACGTGTGCTTGCATTGCAAGTATCCTTAAGAGTGCTGGCTATAAGGTAGGTTTGTTTACGAGCCCCTACATCGAATACTTTGAAGAGCGCATTCGCATAAATGGCACCCCTATATCTTCTCAGGATTTAGAAGAAGTAACGCTTCTAGTCCGCGACGCTGCCGAGGCGATGACGGATCATCCTACGGAATTCGAACTGATGACCGCGGTGGCATTCCTTTATTTTTCTCGCCAGTCATGCGATATCGTGGTTGCTGAAGTTGGTCTGGGAGGCAGATTAGATTCTACCAATGTTATTGCTGCGCCTGAGGTGGGGGTTATTGCTCCTATTTCCTATGATCATTGCGCTTTGTTGGGCAACACTTTGACAGAAATTGCGGGAGAAAAAGCAGGCATTATTAAGTCGGACATGACGGTGGTAAGTGCCAATCAGGAAAATGAAGCAGCTGAAGTTTTGAAAAGAGTTGCGGCAGATAAAGGTGCTCAACTTCGTTTTGTAAATAGCGAAAGCGTTCAGGGTACCAATAAAGATTTCTCCTATAGTTCGCACAAGGGCGTTTTGTATGAGCATCTTGCTTTGGGCTTAGTAGGAAGTTATCAGCGTTTTAATGCAGCCCTTGCGTTAGAGGCATGCGAAGTTCTGTGCGAAAAGGGATGGAGCATTTCTGATAATGCTCTACGCATGGGATTGCTGGAGGCGCAATGGCCAGGCCGCTTTGAAGTGGTAAGCCATGCGCCCGAAGTGATTATTGATGGTGCTCATAACATTCATGCTGCACGCCAATTAGTAAAAGAACTTGATCTTCGTTTTCCTTTGCGTCGAATTATCTTTTGCGTGGGAGTTATGTCGGATAAAGATTATCAGGCGATGCTTGCTCTGTATGCGCCGCTAGCTAAAGCATTTGTATGCTACGCCCCGAACCTGGATCGTGCGCTTGCTCCGAATGCTTTGGCGGCAGAAGCAATGAGAGCCCTTGCTAATCTTCCTGAAGAAGATCATGGTCAGGGATGCCTCGTGCAGGCTTGTTCGTCTGCTGCTGATGCGGTACATAATGCGTTTGCAATGGCAAACGAGCATGATGTCATTTGTTGCTGCGGAAGCTTGTACGGCATTGCTGCGGTGAAAGAAGCGCTCAAAAGCGAACTTGCATAGAATTCAATGAGCTTTTCCTGTTGATTGTTGATGGGCTTTGCGCAAGTATCCTCTGAAAGGTTCTCTGGACACTAATTTTAAATAAGCGCGAAGCGCTTTGTATAATGCAGGAAGCAGTGAGCGCACGAGCTTGTAAGCGAAAAGCTTACAAGCGAGCAGCGAAACGGGAATCCTTGAAGAGGTTACTTACGCAAAGCCTTGTTTAAGCAGCTGGGGAATATCGCGCATAAGGGCTCTATTCGTATCTACTTTGTGGAGCATTCTGGGAGGTTTGCTAAACAAGCGCTATAAACTCGCATCAAAGCTAGGTATCATTTATACTGTTTATTCGTTGATGCGAGTATCTCGATTGGGTTTGGGCGGCGTCATGTTTCGAACCTGGTCAGGTCCGGGAGGAAGCAGCCATAAGGGACCGCTGACGAGCGCCCAGGCCTTTTCGAGATACTTGATTGTTGTTTCGCCGGTCACCTTTTGATCGGCGAAATTTGTTTTGACCGTTTTTGTCGGAAAACCGCAGGAGTCTAATGGAATTCATCGACTTTATTCTGGGCCTTCTTCAAGATCCGCGAGGTGCTATTGCAGGCTGGATTATTACCCTTGGACCAATCTGGGTATATACTCCGCTTTTTCTTATTGTTTTTATTGAAACCGGTTTAGTATTTTTCCCTTTCTTACCGGGCGACTCACTTCTCTTTGCTGCAGGAGTTTTTTCCGCTGATGGGGGCGGACTAAGTCTTGCTGCTACCCTTATTGTTTTTTATGCTGCAGCAATCTTGGGTAATACTTCCAACTACTGGATTGCTCGTTTATTCGGTTCTCGTATTATTGACTCAGGCAAAGTTAAAGCGCTTACGCCAGAGCGTATGGCAAAACTTGACCATTTCTTTGAAAAGTATGGTGGCTTAACGATTGTTATTACGCGCTTTATGCCATTCTTCCGCACTTTTGCTCCCTTTATTGCAGGTACAGGGCATATGAACTTCGCGAAGTTCACGTTCTTTAACTGCTTGGGTGGTCTTTCTTGGGTATCACTTTTCGTATTAGTAGGCTACTTTTTCGGGGGCGTTCCTTTCGTACAGGAACATTTCGAAGTAATTGTTTTGGGTATTGTTGCTGTTTCGGTAGCACCTGCGGTTATAGGCGCTGTTAAAGCAGCTGTTTCTGCTCGCAAAAGTGGCGCTCGTGATTTTCAGGTAGAAACTGCTGTAGAAGCAGAGCGCCTTGCTCGTGCTAAGCATGCAAGAAATGATGAGGATAACTAAATCATGGAGGCACTTTATCGTAAATATCGTCCTACTACTTTTTCTGACGTAGTAGGACAGGAGCATATAGAACGCACTTTAAAGAACGCCATTGAGCAAGATAAAGTTTCCCATGCGTATTTGTTCTGCGGGCCACGAGGTACGGGCAAAACCACCATGGCACGTATTCTTGCCAAGGCACTTTTGTGCGAAAAAGGTCCCACCACTGATCCTGATGGCACATGCTCAGAATGTGAAGCAATAGCTCAAGGAACGCATCCTGACGTGTATGAACTGGACGCGGCAAGCCGTACGGGCGTTGATAATGTTCGTGAAGAAATTATTTCTCGTGTAAACTACGCACCAACACGCGGTGCTTGGAAAGTCTACATTATCGACGAGGCTCATATGCTTTCGATGCAGGCTTTTAATGCTTTGCTTAAAACATTAGAGGAACCTCCTGCTCATGTAATGTTTATTCTTTGTACCACCGATCCTCAGCAGGTACCTGGTACTATTCAGTCGCGTTGTCAGCGTTTTGATTTTCATCGCATTTCCAATGAGGCTATCGTGTCTCGTTTGGGCGCAATTTGCGTTGAGGAAGGCGTGGATTTTGAAGGCGAAGCACTTGATCTAATCGCTTATCGCGCCGAAGGTGGAATGCGTAACGCGCTAACCTCACTTGAGCAGCTTATAGCGTTTGGTGATGGCCATGTAACCCTAGAAGGTGCCCAGAATTTATTGGGTTCTCTTGATGAGACTGATCTTTCAGAAATCGTGTTGGCCATCGGTAGGCGCGATGCCGCTGCCTGTTTTAACTGGGTTGCACGCTATGTAGAAACGGGTGCAGACCTTGCTCAATTTGTTCGCGATTTGGCGGAATACATTCGTAATATGTATCTGCTTTCCATTGCTGGCATTGAAGTGGAAATTCATGTAAATGAAGCAGTTCGCAAAGCCATGGTGGATCAGTTAAAGCTGTTTGGTGAAGATCGCTTAAGCCGCCTGCTTTTGGTCTTAGGAGATCTTTCTAAGGAATTGCGCACGTCAAGCAATCCTCGTTTGAGTTTTGAAATTGCTCTTACGCGTATGATTAGGCCCGATTCCGATATAACTATCGAAGCTTTAGCAGAACGAGTAGAAGAGTTAGAGCGCAAGTTAGAATCGGGGCAAATTGGTGTTTCAACTGTAGTAGCACAGGGAGCGATGCCAGCTCAGCCAACAGTACCAACTCAGGCAGTGGCAACACAGCAAGCAGCGGTAGAGCCACCTACGGCATCGCACGCCGCATCCTCTGCGCCAATTGCGCCGCCAGCGATGCAGCCGCAGGCATCACCTGCAGCAACGCCAGCAGTTTCGACAGCGTCAGCAACGTCATCTGTACCAGTGACGCCTGCTGCATCGGCAACGGCAACTTCGCCAGTAGCGCCGATGGCAGCCCAAGTGCCATCCACGCCAGCGCCGTCAATGGTAGCCCAAGTGCCACCTGCACCAGTTCCTTCGGCACCTGCATCTTCTGCATCAGCAGCGCCTCAGGCCACAATTGACCTAACCAATCCTGCTGCCGTGCAGCGTTTCTGGCATGCAGTAACCACTTCTTTGCGTAAATCGAATCCTGCACGTGGTGTGTTATTCATGAATGCCAAAGTTGCAGGTGAAACTAATGGAAACGGTCTTGTGGTTACCTTCGCTAAAGATAACGGTTTTGCCTACACCGCTGCTCAAAAGCCAGAAGTTCAGCAACTTTTAGCTCAGACTATTGAATCAGTAGCGGGAGGCCATGTTCCGTATCGTCTGGTGCTTGAAGCAGGGGGCGAAGGTGATGGTCCTGCGGCAACAACAACCGTTTCTCCATCCTTTAATTCGCCTTTAGTCAATTCTCAGCCTGATGGTGTTCCGTCGGGTACTTCGAATAATTCAGGTGTTGCGGCGCAAGCTGATCGAGTTCGTGCTGCAGTGCAGGCTGCGCAAGAAGCTGCGCGTGCGGCTCAGGCAAGGAAAGAACCTGAACCAATTCAGCCTCCAAGCATGCATTCACAAGCAAGTACTCTCGGTGGAAATGAGCCTGTTGTCGCTTCTTACGATGATGATGACGATCGTGTTCCTCTAGAGGCTTATGGAGATGCATTTTATTCGGAAGATAATGGTGCTGATGCGAATGTAGCTGAAGCAGGTTCTGCAGCATCTTCTTCGATGGCGGACACGTCCATACCTCAAACTGCCTCGCCGATAAACGAACCTGTACTTCAAGCCGACACGTCAACGGATTCATCCGCAGTTCAGACTGACACGCCAACAGGTGATGAGGCTAGTCGTATTAAGTCAATTTTGTCGAATAGCTTTGGTGAAGGTATTAAGTTTGAAGAACTTTAAAGGTAAGGCGTAACCTTTCGATACAATGCTTACAGCACAAATGTGAAAGTAGAATAAAGGAGACAACCTTATGAATATGCAGCAGATGATGCGTCAGGCTCAGAAGATGCAAAAAGAACTTGCAAAGGCGCAAGAAGAAGTAGCTACTATGACCGCAGAAGGAACTGCTGGTGGCGGCATGGTAACGGCAGTTGTTCGTGGTGATATGACCGTTGAATCTGTCACGATTGATCCTGAAGCAGTGGATCCAGAAGATGTAGAAATGCTGCAGGATATGGTTTGTGCTGCGGTAAATGAAGCAATTCGTAATATCAACGAAGAAAGCAATGCTCGTTTAAGTGCAGTAACTGGCGGCATGGGCTTGCCTGGTATGGGCGGCGGTATGCCTGGAATTCCTGGCTTGCGTTAATTTGTGGGGTTACGTAAGTGAACGTAAGTTCTGCCATTCAAAAATTGCTTGATGAATTAGAGCGTCTTCCAGGAATCGGGCCTAAATCTGCGCAGCGAATTGCATACTGGATCTTAAATGAAGATCGTATTGACGCTACTCGTTTGGCGCAGGCGATTATCGAAGTAAAAGACACCGTGCATTTTTGTGCACGGTGTTTTAACTACGCCCAGGATGATCTATGTGATATTTGCGCCTCACCTAAGCGTGATCAGAATACTATCTGTGTCGTATCGGAACCACGCGATATTCCTCCTATTGAGCGTACGGGTACCTTTTCTGGGGTATATCATGTGTTGGGTGGCGCCTTGTCTCCCCTTGAAGGCATCGGGCCTGATGATTTGCATATAGCAGAATTATTGGCACGCCTAAACGATCCCACTATTTCAGAAGTAATCCTTGCTACTAACCCCAATATCGAAGGTGAAACAACCGCAAGTTACCTTGCGCGCTTGATTAAACCACTCGGTGTTAAGGTGTCGCGTCTTGCAAGTGGTTTGCCAGTGGGCGGCGATTTGGAGTTTGTTGACGAAGTAACACTGGGGCGTGCCATTGAAGCACGTAGAGAGCTGTAGAATTTAAGCCGATTTTATTCATACCCGCAGAACTCAAGTTGAGAACATAGGGTCATCTCAAAGGAGTCTTTATGATACGTACTTTCGATGAAGATATTGAACGTGCAATTAGTTTTCATGGACATCTTTGTGGAGGTCAACTAACGGGTGTGCGTATGGCGCGCTACGCTCTGAATTATTTTGGCATCGAAGATCCCGATTCCTATCGTGATCTTATTGTGTATGTGGAATGCGACCGCTGTCTAACTGATGCCATTATGATTACTACGAATTGTCATCCAGGTAAGCGCCGAATGAAGTGCTTAGATTTCGGCAAGCAAGCAGCCACGTTCTACGATATCCAAAGTGGTAAAGCAATTCGTATGACCAACATTAGCGAAAAGGCCCCTAAGGGTTGTGATTTGCGTGAATGGTTCGCGCAGCGCTCCGACGAAGATCTCTTTAAAGTAGAACAGGTGCGTGTGCTCATTACCGAAAACGATCTTCCAGGCAGACCACGTCAGGTTGCGGTTTGTGGTCGATGTGGCGAACAGATAACCGATGGGCGTGAAGTTCAGGGTGAACATGGCGAAATTCTTTGTCGCAACTGTGCGCAGGGCTCGTATTATGAGGTACTTGGAACTATCTAAAATTTTTAGTTTTGCCGCTTTTAACAAAAATCAAACCTGTCATTTACTTTGTCACAAAGGACCCCTTTATTCTTGATCTAGAATAAAGGGGTCCTTCTAGGTGCAGGCTTTATTCAACTAGGTCTCTTTCTAGATATCCCTATCGTCTTTTGCGTGATGAGGTGCACAGATGATAAAAGCACAAAACTTAATCCCTGTTGAACAAGCGCGTTCAATCGTGCTTGGGGCAATTCCTTTACTGGATACCGAAATGGTCCCTTTGCTTGATGCGATAGGTAGAATTTCTGCAAAGGACCAAAAAAGCGATATAGATATTTCTCCTTTTGATCATTCCGCTATGGATGGCTTTGCCCTTGTTGCTTCAGATATCGAAAATGCATCAGCGGATAACCCTGTAGAACTTCCTGTTATTGCAGAAATTCCTGCAGGTGATTACTACGATGAGGTAGTAAAGCCTGGTACCTGCGTGCGTATTATGACGGGTGCTCCCGTTCCTGCTGGGGCAGATACCGTAGTGAAATTTGAGATTGTGGATTATCTCGAAAATGAAGGACGTGCTCCTGGGAAAGTTGCCTTTAGGGCTCCTTCTGCAGTGGGTGCTAATATCCGAGGAAAAGGTGAAGAAATTCACGCTGGCGAAATAGCCATCAAAGCGGGAGAGCCTATTAGTGCTGCAGGTGCGGGTCTTCTTGCAAGTTGTGGTATGGCCTATGTTGAGGTGTATCGTCGTCCTCGCGTTGCGGTAATTCCTATCGGAAGTGAATTGGTTGGCCCAGATACTGTTCCGCAAAAAGGCGAAATTCGTGATGGCAATTCTTATGCAATTGGAGCTTCGGTAATTCGTGCGGGAGGTATTCCAGTTTTGCAACCCATCGTTGAAGACGATAAAGATGCGCTTACTAAAGCGGTTTTGAACGCTGCTAAAGATTGCGATTTCGTGGTAACTAGCGGAGGAGCATCTACGGGAGATTTCGATTTCATCGAAGAAGTTGTTTCTGAAAACGGCGAACTCCTTATGGATTTTGTTAACATGCGCCCTGGAAAAGCGCAAACATTTGGGTTCGTAGAAGGCACGCCCGTGTTTGGTTTATCGGGTAATCCCGCAGCAGCATATTGCGGCTTTGAACTCTTGGTTCGCCCTGCTCTTCGAAAGATGCAGGGGTATTCAACGTTCGACAGACCTCACATTTGGGCTCGTTTAACGAATGATGCAAAGAAGAAAGATGCGCGTCGAATTTACTTGCGTTCAACGTTAGAGCGAAGAGAAGACGGTAGCGTACAGGTTCGTCCTGCTAAAAGTCAAAGCTCTGGCCTGTTTAGTCCTTTTCAGAGCGGTAATTGTCTAGCGGTTTTGCCTGAAGGCGTTCCCGAGAATAAGAAGGTAGAAGCAGGTACTTTAGTGGAGTGCTTGCTCCTCGATGTTGATGAAGGCGTTGTGATTTAAATAGTGCTTTGGACTATTTCGGTGGAAGCAGAATAGGCTGAATGCGAGAAAACAGAAGGGGAGGAGTTTCGGTGAGTGATTCATTTTCTACTGGAGAGTTTTGCGGGCGAACGGAAGCCAAGGAGCCTGTTTTAACCTTTGCTGTGATTACCTGCTCAGACACACGTGATGAATCTCAAGATACGGCTGGCGCAGCTCTGAAGGAGCGTATTGCTGCTCGTGGGTGGAAGTGTGCTTCGTATGCATTGGTAAAAGATGATCGTGCGGAAATTTCTGCCGCTATTGCGAAGGCAGCGGATTTGCCTGAAGTGAATGTAGTGTTAACCTGCGGTGGAACAGGACTTTCACTTCGTGATGTAACGCCAGAAGCTACCCGTGATGTGTGTGATCGAGAAGTGCCTGGTATTGCTGAGGGTATGCGTGCGTATAGTTTACAAATAACTCCTCGTGCCATGCTTTCGCGGGCTTTATGTATGCAGCGCGGAACCACCTTAGTGCTCAATTTACCTGGCAGCAAAAAAGCCGCTTGTGAAAATTGGGATGGGGTAGTAGCAGTATTGCCGCATGCGGTATCCATGATGGCAGGGTGTGGACATTAGTATTACATTGACTTGCCAGTACTTTAATGACGATAATCCAAACCTAAATAATTTTCTTCGAGGATTCCCGTTACGCTGTTCGTTTGTAAGCCTGTAGCTTACAAACTCATGCGCTCACCGCTTCATGTTTTATACAAGGCACGTTTATCAACGTGCCTTTCAGGAATAGTATTCAGAGAATCTCTCAGAGATTTTTTTAGGTTTGTATAGCGTAATTACAGAATCTTGTTCGACTTACTGTCGATCCCAAGTGCCGCTTTTGCCACCTTCTTTATGAAGCAAGCGAATAGGTCCAATCTCCATGCCACGGTCTACTGCTTTGCACATATCGTATATGGTAAGACACGCAACACTGGCTGCGGTTAAAGCTTCCATTTCTACACCCGTTTTGCCTACTAAACTACAGGTGGTTTCAACGCGTATTCCACAGTGGCCATCAAAAGGCTCAGGCGCTTGGTTATCTTTAAAAGGCGCGCAGGTAACCTCTACCTTGGTAAGCATCAATGGATGACAAAGAGGAATTAAATCACTGGTCTTTTTCGCCGCCATAATGCCAGCAATGCGTGCGGCAGCAAGTACATCACCTTTTTTCGCTTTACCTGATTCAATTAATGCGAGAGTTTCGGGTTTCATAAAGATAAAACCCTCAGCGACAGCTGTGCGCTTTGTTTCATCCTTCGGAGAAACGTCGACCATATGAGCCTCGCCTTTAGCGTTGATGTGAGTAAGCTTTTGTTCTGCCATAAGAAATCCTTTAGGTTTCCTGAGTTGTTCTAGTTGCACCGTAATTACTTTACACCTATCGTCTTCTAGCCACCTACTTGGCTCATGCTACGTTCGGTGCCGCGACGGTGATGATGGCCTTCAGGTTTAATACGAAGTGCTTCGTTGAATATCTGCTGGAGATCTTTCTCAGTTCCATTTCGGAGCGCACCGCGAATGTCAAGTTCTTCGTCGCTAAACAAGCAGGGGCGCAGTTTGCCATCAGCTGTTAAGCGCAAGCGATTACAGGTTGCGCAAAAATGGTTTGATATTGCAGAAATAAAACCAATAGTCCCTTTTGCTCCTGGAATCTTGTAATAGCTTGCTGGTCCCCACCCGACAGGGGCAGCTGCGGTATCAGGAGTCTCATATTCGGCTGCCTTGGCTGCAGTTTTCGAAGAGCACCTTGCATCGGTACTACATTTCTTAAGAGGAACTAAAGGATCATTGCCTTCCTGCTTAAGAGCATCATTTAAAAGCGAACGTATCTCTACAGCAGGCACAACATCATGATCGCTCCAAGGAATAAATGCTGAAGATGTCACTGTTTTTGTAAGAGGGTTAGCATTAATTGCAGGTGGCAGCGAATCGTCTATCTTGCCGATGGGCATATATTCAATAAAACGTACATGGAGGGGCTTGTCTAAAGTTAACCGAGCGAACTGAGCAAGATTCTGATTCAAATGACGAACTACTACTACATTTATTTTTACGGGAGCGAATTCGTAGTGTAGAGCAGCATCTATTCCTGCGAGTGCATCCGCTAAAGTACCGCAGCGCGTTATGGCGCGGTACTGGTCTTTGTCGAGGGAATCCAAAGATATATTAACGCGATCAAGACCTGCGTTTTTTAAGTCGTTTGCCATGGTAGGAAGCAAAATGCCATTGGTGGTAAGAGCAACGCTTTCGATACCTTTTATTTGTTTGATAGCCTGAACTAAACCTACAATACCTTTACGAACTAGGGGTTCGCCTCCGGTGAGACGAATATGCTTAATGCCGTATTTTGCCGCTAATTCGACTACCGAAATAACTTCTTCCAAGGTAAGAATATCTTCATGCAGAAGAGAAGGTACTCCTTCTTCGGGCATGCAGTATACGCAGCGTAAATTACATCTATCGGTTAAAGATATGCGCAGATAGTCAATCGTTCTACCAAAGCCGTCATGGAGCACGTGTTCTTCCGCGTTTGTTAGAGATGATGTAGTTGCGCCTGTAAACATAACTATTCCTGAAAACTATTAGCGATTGACGAAATATAAACCACGAGGATTAAGGGTAACTTTACAGAGGTCCCCTGCTTCTGGCAAAAGTCTGGTGGCGGTTAGTTTGTTGATGTGCCACTGAATAGGGGTTGCCTCGGTCTCGTCGGTAAGATCAAGAGAGCCTGTGCGAGTTTCGTGCGAATCGAACAAACCGTCATTGTTTAGTTCTGTATTGTTGCTCGCTTCCGTATATGAGGTTTCGTTTTTTTGAATGGTCTCAAGTTCTTTACCATGCAAAAACGTAATAAGAACTGTGCGCTCAAAACGCGAATCACTTACGTGCTCCACGCGAACCCAGTAGGTGTTTTCACTAAGTTCTGTTGTTTTTTCTATAGATGCTTCATCAGGATTTAGACTGGCAGCATCATCAGCATATTCGATGAATTTTGCGCGCATACCGCAATACTTAATTTCGGGGCTAAGAGGTTTTTCTGAAGTGATGGTGATGTTCCATTTAGGTAAAAAGGCATGATGTTCGTCTACATAGATGGCTTCGGTGGTGTTTTTGCATCCAGAAAGACGAATAGTTGCCAGCGTTTGAGGGTCGGTAATAATACGGTCTTTTGTGTCGATTTCTTCGAGATGACCCTCACTGACTACAGCAATGCGGTCACAGAAGCGAAAAGCTTCATCTATGTCGTGAGAAACATAGAGGATTGACCCTTCGAAACGTTCAAACAGTTTTTGGAGGTCCTGTTCAAGAGCACTTTTAAGGTGGGCGTCTAGCGCAGAAAAGGGCTCGTCAAGCATAAGGATTCCTGGCTTAGCGGCAAGCATACGGGCAAGCGCAACTCGCTGCTGCTGGCCACCCGATAGCTGAAGGGGGTAGCGCTTTGCTAAGTTCTCTAACCCAAAACGAATAAGCTGTTCATTGATCAACGTGCTGCGCGTGGTACTTTCCATTTTAGGATTAAGGCCTGCGGCTACATTTTGTTCTACGGTTAAATTGGGGAACAGCTGGTAATTTTGAAAAAGCAGTGCAGTTTTTCGCTGTTGTGGCGCTAGATTAACGCGCGCTTTTTTACCGTGAGCTTTATCGAAAAACACTGTATCATTAACGATAATTTTTCCTTCATCAGGCGTTTCTATTCCCGCAATGCAGCGCAAAGTAAGCGATTTTCCGCACCCTGAAGCACCAAGAAAACCCAGTGTTTCAGCACCAGCATCAAGGGCTACTTCTAGGCTAAAGTCATCAAAATGCTTTGCTATATCAACGCTCAGACTCATTGTTTACCTCTTTGCGGCGATAACGGGTAGTGTGTTTACTCCATACGTTAAGAGCAAAAATAACGCCGAAGCTCAAAATAATCACGACAATAGTCCAGAACAGAGCAACATCAGTGTTGCCACCCATCCATTCGAAGTAAATCGCTATAGGAATGGTGCGCGTGATACCTACATAATTTCCCGCCAAGAAAAGCGTTGCGCCAAATTCACCAAGAGCACGTGCAAATGCCAGCATGGTGCCTGCAGCAATAGAAGACCAGGCAAGAGGGAGCATGAGTTTAAAAAATATGCGGGCCTCATTCCATCCCAAGGTACGTGCGGCATCAAGCATGTCAGGATTTAAGCTTTCGAACGCTCCGCGCGCACTGCGATACATAAGGGGAAATGCTACAACAACGGCGGCGATAACTGTTGCTGGCCAACTAAAGATAAGAGGAAATCCGATAGCGTTAAACCACTGGCCAACAGGGCTATTGCTTCCCAAAGCTAGGAGTAGCAAAAAGCCACAAACAGTAGGTGGTAGCACCATTGGAATAGTGAAAATTGCATCTACTACATTTTGCCAATGATCTGGCAGGCGAAGTGACCACCAGGCAGCAATAATACCCAATATGAAAATGATAACGATAGCGGTAAGGGTAGTTTTAAGGGTGACCCAGAGGGGAGACAAATCTAAACTTTGAAAGAATTCCGCCAAAGCACCAAGCCCTGTTGCTGCTTCAGTGATGGTTGTAGCCTCGCTTGAAGTGAGCTGAGCAAACGAAGCGTGGTTTAAATAGATTTCATCGGTCGAGGTGTTTTCGGAAAGATCTGTGCCGTCATCTCCTATGACGAAGGTGTAGAAGCGACCATCAACTGGTTGATTAAAGGAGAAAACCACACCATTTTGCGTGTGTATTTCTTCTTGGGTGAAATACCAAGGGGTGTCAGGATCAATTTTGACATTTCCTCCTGCAGCGTTATTGTCCAACGCGTATAAAAGATCTTGAATCACCTGGCAGTCTTGTTTGTTATCAAGCGAAAGATTCAATGCTTCTGTTTGGCTTTGAGGAACATAAACCATAACAAAAGAGCCAACATCTACCAATGTGGCCATATTTTCATGTGGTTGAATGTAGGTATATCCTCGATACACCTTATCAACAGCGCGGTTAGTACCTTTGTTTGCTCGGGAAAACTCATCTGCTGCGTAGGGCGTATTTTCAATAACCGCACGCTCGCCTTCGGAAGAAACGGAAACCGTGTTGGATTCTGTGGTGTTGTTTTGGTTCGAGTCTGCCCAGGCACAAGAAATGCTTCCCGATAATCCGAAAAGACCTAAGGAAAGCATAAAAACAATGAGACAGAACAATCTGCTCAAGATCATTGAATAGTATGTCGTACTTTTTGAGTGCTTCACATTTCCTGCTTTGGTGTGAAATGATTGTATAAAACCACGTTGTGAGACTACTGAGGAAAAGATGTAAACGGTAGCAAGGTGAAAGAAAAGAAAGGTGCGAACGTGCTGAGGGTTTGCACCTTTCCGTAGAGAGAAACTAGATTAATTCAAAACCCCACTTTCCCCATATTTCCTGAGCATCAGGATCGGTTGTGCACCAATCGAGGAATGCTTGTGCGACACCATTGGAATCATCCATAGCAGTTACGGCAGCTGGGTAGATAATATCCTTGTGGGCATCTGCGGGTACGGTGCATACAACTTTTACACCACCATAGCGTTCAACATCGGAGCTGTACACAAAAGCCAAATCTACTTCTCCAGATTCAGCAAGCTTGCAAACTGATCCTACTTTATCTGCTTCTTGCACTTGATCAACAATAGCGCCCGTGATCTCCCCATCGGTGCCATTTTCGTCAGTGTAGCAACCAACTGAGGCAAGAGACTGGCGTGCATAGTTGCCTGCAGGAACATTAGCATCACCAATGGCAATGCTGTAGTCGCCAGAGACGGCATCTTCTAGGGTGATGGTATCGATGTCGTTGCTCTCGGCGGTAACGATAACTAGGTCGTTTTTAAACATGTCGAACTGAGAGCCATCTGCAACGTTTTCATTTTCGATTGCATTGTCCATGTTGCTTTTGGAAGCGGAGATAAAGATATCAGGTTCTCCTCCTGCTTTCATCTTCTCTACTAAGGTACCCGATGCTTCGTATTGGGTATCGGCAAAGGTAACTGAAGGATTTTGAGAAGTGTAAAGTTCCTGAACTTCATCGAGTGCTTTTTCAAGCGAATTGGCAGCATAAATTTCTAAGGTTACGTTTTCGTTCGAAGTGTTCTCTGAAGCATTTTCTTCCTGCGTTGAATTGCCTGAGCTGCAGCCTACCAAGGCCAAGGCGATGGCAAAGCATGCAGCCAGCGCGAAAATGGGTTTTAAGGAAAGTCGATGTGTCATGGTATCTCCCTAAAATGGTGTCTACACTGCGAATTATTCTCGATCGAGTATTATCCTTGCTTGAGAATAATATAGTCCGTATTCTGCGGGTGAGTAAAGAGGTTATAAAAACAGGGAAAAGCGTCGGTATATGGTGCAATTAATCATTTATTGGATAAAGAAAGTGTCTAGAATTAAGAGGAGTATTGAGTAGGGGAGAGACTGATGAGTTTAGATACTCTTGAGGTTGAGGTTCATTTAATAATTCGAAATAAAGAAACGCAGGCTCATGCTCCTGCGTTTGGTCGCGGTATTGCGCGTCTTTGTGAAGGGGTAGAAAGAACAGGATCCCTTAATAAAGCCTGCAAGGAAATGGGCATGGCGTACAGCAAAGCCTGGAAAATAATGCACAACACCGAAGAATCACTGGGTTTTGCTTTGCTGGAAAGGCAGGGCGCACGTGGCTCTGTGCTCACTCAAGAGGCGAAGATGCTTCTTCAAGCATTTCGTGAAACTGAAAAAGTTCTAAAGGAAGCAGGAGAAGAGGCACTCAGCTCAGTGCTTTCTTCTGCAGAGTAATAGAATTCCAGAACCGTCTAAGGGTACTCAGTAATAGAATCCCAGAACCGTCTAAGGGCGCTCAAGAGCAAACAGGATAAATTCGTGCGGTATTGTGTTGCCACCATTGAGGGGCATCAAAAAAGATATTCTGATGAAGTGGTTAGCATATTTTTTGCAGCAATAAGTTCTTCGGGGGTATTGGCATTAAGAAAGCTTCCTCCAAAACGCGCGCATTTAGCGGGACTTGTACAATCGATATAACCGCAGGGTAGAAGATCAAGATAATCGCGCAAAGATGTGTTGTTTCCTTTCTCGGAGATAAACTGTTCAAGTTTAGAGAGGCAGGGTTCTTTTCGATAAACTCCCGCAAAAGGTTCAATGCCGTGTTCGCTTTTTGGAAGTACGACAGCAAGGTTAGGGTAAGCGCACGGTCTTAGTAAAAGCGCTTCCTGTGCAAGCAGGGCAACAGGGAAATCAAGCATATCGCAGGCAACAACGCTAACAAGATCGTGGTGGGCGCAGAGCAGTGCCGTATACAATCCCGAAATAGATCCCCGTGTTTTTAGCCGATCGGGAACGAGCTGTATAGTTGGATACGTCTTTTTGAGAAATTGCAGCCGATCAGGATTGTTGGTAGTAACAATTAATTCATCGGCAAGAGAGGAGACGCGCTCAATTACATGGCAGATCATTGGTTTGCCCAAAAAAGAAACAGTTTCTTTGGGTACACCCATGCGTTTGGATTCGCCACCAGCTTGAATTACGACGCTCATTTTTGGACGAGCAAACCTGTCTTGAAGAAATGAAGCAAGGGGTTCTATATCGTCAAAAGTAAAGCAAGGAATTTGAAACTGGTTCGCATTGGCTTGCACTGAAGGAATGTCGGTTATTACTGCGAAAGGTAAGGTTTTTTGATTATCCGTTGCGCTTGCCGTATCTGAGGATTTGTTTTTGACCCGCTCTTTCCAAACATCAGGAAGTATTGATGCTGCTTCAATATCGCGCGGGTTTTCTGCCCTAAATAATTCGATATGGGCAATAGAGGCTTGTTTGAAACCTTCCACAAGAACTAAGTCGTATCCAGAAAGTTGGGATATTACAGATTCGCAGGAACGAGGTGTAGACAGCTCAGTTATTTGCGCAAAACGTACATCGGAAAGAATCGTGGTACTTTGGGCACCCGCTGCGCGATGACGATAAGAATCGCGGCCTGGAATATCAATGTCAAAGTCGGGGTGACCGTGATGTTTTATCGTGGCAATTCGTAAACCTTTATCGGAGAGATTGGCGATTAATTTTTCAAGAAGGGTTGTTTTTCCCGAATTCTTTCGACCAATAAAGCTTATGGCTGGACTTGGTGTTGAAGGTGCGTTCATCAGGCATATACCTCGGTTTCGGTAACAAGATTATTCTTAATATGTCCTACAAGCTTGTTGAGTGCATCTATTGCGTGTGGGCGAATATCAGCACCGATTAGTACATACATGAGCGAGGAACCAACAGGAACGCGACCAGAATTCAACCATGCACGAACATAATAAACGCCTTCCCAGGTCCGTGCTTCGCTAAGTGCTTCTTCAAGACCTTTTTTATCGTAGGAAAAATCGACAGCAATAACTCTCTGCGTTTTTTCTTCTTCAGACAGAGGTGCTTCAAATTCATTGCTGCGGACTATCTTTTTAGGGGTAGCTCTCACGATGCCATTGTGTGTTAAATACATTCCAACATAAGGGGCTTTGGGGTCTTGTTTTGCTTCAGTAAGCCAAGCAGCTATGTCTGGTTCAGGTTGACATGATAATTCTTGGTACTGAGGACACGTATCTTTCATGGAAGCTCCTTGGTGGCAATTACGTCAGATATCTGCGCTGGTAAGAGCAAGGTTGTAATCCTTGGTTAAAGGGTGGGCCAATCTGATATATACAGAGCGCTTGCTCCTTATTCATCATGACGTTTTAGTACAACAGGCTCAAGATCAAACAGGTCGATACTGGAAATACGTCCGTGAACGTGCAGTGCTTTTGTAGGGCAGATATCTTCACACAGTCGACACTGTATACAATCAGAGCAGCGAAATTCATGATCAGGGCCAGGTGGATTATGTTTGCCAAAAACAAAAGAAGTAGGCTCTTCTCCTAGATGAATCAATGCTTGTGTGGGGCAAAACCGCGTGCACATACCACAGTTTGTACAGGAGTTATCTATGGTTACTTGTCCCCAGAATCGCGTTTCGATAATGGTTTGTTTTTGTGGTGGATTAGCCTGCTGTTCTTCGAAGAGGATGTTAAGCAGGAGTGTGTTTCTTAGAGGCATGAAAACTTTTAACTTTCCAGGTGCTTGCGTGAGCTCATGGGCAAGCGTTGGTGCGGGACTTTGGTCGGGGAAAGCCGACTCAATGGCAGATTCTGCAACGCTATAGCCAAGGTGTTTAATCGATTTGCCTAGTGATCCGAAGAAGCCGCGTCGCGAATAGCCGCCTTTGTCGTGCTGTAAGGGATAACAGCTTTCTTCCTTTGAGGTTTCTTCTTTCTGCTTAACGTCGATAGAGATATTCCAGGTGTCTGCAATTTTATGAGCCGATTGTAGAGTTTCGTCTATGAGGGTTTTTGCTTGAGCTTTCGCACACGACTCACAACTGTTATGCAGAAGGATAAGCTTAATGTTGTAATGCGCCATTATTAAAAGGTGCACTTCATCAAGATGGGCAAGACAGGGCAGCGTGACCAAATGCGATAAATGCTCTTGGGCAAGCGGATGTTCTTCGCAGCAGATCCAAATTGTGGAGTGATCAGGAAGAGATCGAGCAAGATTTAGCCAAGATTCATGGGGGAGTACAGCGCTTGAGATAGCTTGAGTAAGACATGCATTTGCACAGCTTCCGCACTGGATACACGTATCAGGATTAATTGTCAGACAGTTGTTTTTTACTTCGATTGATGAAGTGGGGCATACGTTAGAGCAATGGTTGCATGAAGCGTTTCGGTTTCGTACGCAAACGCAGTGCGTTTTCTCAATTTTGATTGCTTTAGCAGAAAGACTATCAATAATCTGTTCCGCATCGTTGAGGGTAACCACGCGACTGCCTTTCATAAAAGATCATCAAACAACAAGCCTTTGTTGTTTATCTTCCTGTGCGCTTCTAGTTATTCTCAAAATAGAATAATCAAACCATTACAAACTTTGGTTTTCTACCTAAATTGTCTTGTTGCAAGCGTCACAATGATAGTAGCCGAAAAGGCAAGCAAAGGGGAATTATAGTTGCTTGTCAAAGTAGGAGGGGAAGAACTAAAAATAAGCAACTCGAAAGGGTGCAAGAGGTGCCCTTGTATTTTGTACAAGGTTTATAGGAGGGGGAATTTACTATGGCAGATCATTCTCCATCTCTGACACGACGTACCTTCGTAAAAACAACCGGCGCGCTGGGCGCACTTGCAGCAGCGGGTGGTGTTTTGGCTACTTCGGAAGGCGTTGTGGGAGAAACTCCAGTTGCATACGCGGATTCACCAGAAACTATTGCATGGAGCCAATGTAATGTGAACTGCGCTGGCAACTGTATATTTCAATGGCATGTAAAGGATGGCAAAGTCCAATACATGGAAACAGACAATACGGGCAATGAAGACTTGCAGGCGCGTGCCTGCCTTCGTGGTCGTAGTATGCGTCGTTGGCTTAATCATCCAGATCGTCTTCAGTATCCAATGAAGCGTGTTGGTAAGCGAGGCGAAGGAAAATTCGAGCGCATTTCTTGGGATGAGGCAACTACTATAATTGCTGATAAGCTGCGCTATACCATCGATACGTATGGTAACGAAGCTATCTATGTAATTTATGCAACAGGTATGTATGCTTGCATGGGCAAGCCAGGCAATCGTCTTCTTTCGCTTCTTGGTGGGTATTTGAACCAGGGATACGATTATTCGACTCATATGCTTCAGGCGATTATGCCCTTTATGTATGGCAGTTCATCCAATTTGGATGAAAACGGAAATCACAAAACTCTTGGTGTTCCAGCTACGTCGTTTTCGCCTTACGATGCGGTAAATGCAAGCTCTATGTCTGAAGCGGCACTGCATTCGGATCTTATTGTTATGTTTGGCAATAGTCCTTGCGAAACGCGTATGGGTGGCGCAAATATCACCTGGGATTATGCACGTGCACGTGAAGCAGTGCTAGAACGTGGTGGTCAGATTATTAATATCGATCCACGTATGAATGAATCAGTTTCAGGCCATCCAGAGGAATGGCAACCGATTCGTCCTGGTACCGATGCAGCTCTTTGCTCTGCAATTGCGCACGAGTGGATTGTTAACGATCAAATCGACAAGGACTTCCTGGATACGTATTGTATTGGCTATGACGAATCAACGATGCCAGATTCCGCTAAGGGCCAGCATAAGTCCTATCGTGATTACATCATGGGCACAGGTTATGACATGGTGGAGAAGACCCCTGAATGGGCAGCTCCTATTACCCAAATTTCTGCCGAGCGCATTCGTGAACTGGCAGAACTGATGGCTGAAGCGAAAGCGCCCTTTATCGTTCAGGGTTGGGGTCCACAGCGCCACACCAACGGCGAAGATACCACGCGTGCTATCACTATGCTTCCTATTCTGCTTGGCCAAATTGGTCTTCCTGGCACTAATACCGGCCAGCGCGAAGCAGAACCATATATCAGTTTGGTAGGTGGTTTTTCTGGTACTGTTCCAAACCCTGTAACCACGACCATTCCCGTATATCAGTACCTTAATGCGATTGATCATGGCAAAGAAATGACCGCTACCAATGCGGGTGTTATGGGTGCGGATAAGTTGAGCACTGATATTAAATTTATCTGGAACTATGCGGGTAATTGCCTCACCAACCAGCATGGCGATATTAACTACACGCACGATATTCTGACCGATGAATCCAAGTGTGAATTCATTTTGGTTTGGGATACCGTTATGACAGACTCTGCTAAGTATGCTGATCTTTTGCTTCCAGACGCTATGCGCTCTGAAGTGTTAAATATGCAGACTCAAGGATATGGCGAATGGTATACCGCATTATGCGTCGGAGGTCCTGCTCAAGATGCGCCAGGTGAGTGCCGCAATAGCTATGATGTGTGTGCAGAAATTGCCGAAAAGATGGGTATAGGAGAAGAATTCACCGAGGGTCGCACCTATGAAGAGTGGTCGCAGTACTTATATGAAACAGGTGCCGCTGCTGCTCCTGAAGCATACAACATTACCATGCCTTCTTGGGAAGAAATGAAAGAGCAAGGCGTGTTCAAGCAGGAACTTCCTGCTGTTATTGGTCTGGAAGATTTCCGTAAAGATCCCAAGGGTCATCCATTGGCAACTCCATCAGGTAAGATCGAAATCTATTCTGAAGCTCTGCAGACTATTGCAGATACCTGGGAACTAGAAGACGATGAGGTTATCAATCCTATTCCTGTATTTACTCCAGGGTTTCAAGGATATGGCTCGGTAACAGAGGAATATCCGCTGTATTGTTGTGGCTTCCACCACAAGAGTCGTACGCATTCTTCTTTTGGTTTCATCGAAGAACTTGAACAGATTGCTCCGCAATCCTTATGGATCAATCCGGCAGATGCGCAGCCTCGAGGAATCGGTAATGGTGACACTATCGCAGTGAAGAGTCCCGCGGGTGAGATTCGAATTCAAGCATTCGTAACGCGCCGCGTTATTCCTGGTTCAGTCATGATTCCTCAGGGAGCATGGCACAATGCCAATATGGATGGTGACAGGATTGACACTGGCGGATGCGTGAATACTTTAACCACGTACAAGCCTACGCCCTATGCAAAAGGCAATGGCCCAGCACACTCAATGATCGTTCAGGTTAGCAAGGCTTAAGGGGGTAGGTTATCGTGACGCAATACGGATTTTATTTCGATAATTCACGTTGTACAGGCTGTCGTACCTGCACCATGGCATGCAAAGACTACAACGATCTTACTGTCGACAATGCATTTCGTAAGGTGTATGACTTCGAAGGTGGTTCTTGGACAGAATCTGAAGGCACATACTCGACGGACTGTTTTGTTTATCACGTATCGCTTGCTTGCCAGCATTGCGATGATCCTGCATGTGTGGCGGTGTGCCCAACGGGTGCGATGCATAAAGATCCTGATACAGGGTTAGTAAGTGTTGATACGACCAAATGTATCGGTTGTGGCTATTGCGCTATGAATTGCCCCTACAACGTTCCAAAAGTTGATCGTGAATTGGGACATTCGGTAAAGTGCGATGGTTGTGCTAGTCGCGTAGCGGAAGGTAAAAACCCCATCTGTGTAGATGCGTGTCCGCTTCGCGCACTTGATTTTGGTCCTATTGATGAATTGAAGAAGGAATATGAAGGGGTTTCTGGTATTGCTCCTATGCCCGATCCTTCTATCACTAATCCCAACATTATTATTAAGAAGAGCCCTGCTGCTCTTGATCCAGGTGATACAACTGGATTGGTTACCAATACACAGGAGGTGGAATAGACCATGGATATGGCTCTGCATGAATTACCTCTTGCGATCTTTACGACGCTCGCCCCTATGGGTGCAGGTGCATTCGTAACCTTAGCTTTGGTATTTTTTACAAAGAAGTTCTCCGCGGAAGAATACAAAAAGATAGACGGTTTCACGATTGTGCCTTTGCTGTTCTGCCTTGTAGGCTTAATAGCTTCCTTTATGCATTTGGCAAGTCCGCATAATGCACTCAATGTTGCTTCTACCATCGGAACTACACCATTAGCAAATGAAATAACAGCATTTGGTGTGTTCTGTATTGCAGCGGCAATTTATTGGATTGTAGCTTTGACAGGAAAGCTTACGTTTGAAGCGCGTAAGGTATTTTCTATCGTGGTGGCAGTACTTGGCTTAATCTTTGCAATCTTTGTTGGATTAGCTTATATGCTCCCTGGCGTAGCTTCCTGGAATACGCCCGTAACGCCTGTCATGATGGTTGGTTTCTTCCTGTTTGGCGGTACGTTGTTTGGTATGTTGGTGTTGTCACTTGCAACTAATAGCAACATTACGCTTGGTGATGCTGAGGAAAAATCGATATTCTGGGTATTTACCATAGGTGCTTTTGTGGCTCTTGCCGGCGTCATTGCGTTCTTTGTAATGGCTTCTACTACTGCAAGCGTGTTCTTGAATGTGGCAGCATTATCAGCAAGTCTTATTCCTTGCTTTGTAGTATTTATCATTCTTTCGGTTCTTGCCTACGGCTTAGGGTTTTTCGCGATCAAACTTTATCCATCAGCGTTGATGCTTGGTATTGCAGTAGTCTTGGTAGTCGTTGCAATTTTCTTGGCTCGTCTGTGTTTCTACGGTTTGCAGATTGGTATTGCGCTGTAAAGAAATCCTAGATGAAACTATCCTAAGTGTCATTTGTGCATATTAGGGCAAATTAAAACTAGCTAAGGGCGCGATGTTATTCGCGCCCTTTCGCCATTGAAATAGGTAAAGGAAAACTATGGCTGAACAAACTATTACTCAGCGGCAAGCATATGCAATTCAGTTTATTGGAGATTCACTTTCTCCCTTTTTTACCCATGATCCCAAACTCGATAAAAAGGAAATAAGCCCGCTCTTTGATGCTTTCGTTTCGCTGAATCCTAAACAGGCATCAAGTGAATGGCCTTTTGTTGAAAACCGCGCTGCTTATAGTGCCATTGTGCAAATGCAAGAGGGACTACAGGCTGGCATAGATGATGAACAACTGTACTGGGAATACCGCAGGTTATTTGTTGGACCCCAAAAGAAAGCAGCAGCCCCTTGGGGTTCGGTGTATCTAGACAAAGATCAGGTAATCTTTGGTTCTAGTACTATGCGATTGCACGATTGGATGCGACACAATGGCATAGCTGTCCAAAAACACGAAAGCGACGAACCTGAAGACCATATAGGGACGATGCTTGCTATGATGGCTTATCTGGCGGTGCATAAGCCAAATCTCGTGCATGAATTCTTGCAGCTTCATCTTCTTACCTGGGCGGGACACTTTCTTGACCTTATGTATAAGGCTTCTACTCATTCGTTTTATAAGGGTCTGGCTCTATTGACCCAGGAAAGCTTGCGCGGTATTCAAAACGAACTACAGATAGAAGTTACCTGTCCTCGCTTCTATCGGTAGCGTCGCTATCTGGGGTTATTTGGAATAGTTTTTAGTAAATAAAATTTAATAATGTCGAATAACCCCAGGTCATAAAAATTGAATTTAAATTATTCTCTAACAAGAATAATCATATAAATTGCACTCCATCTTAGTCACAGGCACAATGAATAGTGATGGGGTGCTTATTGTTTAATTATGGCAGCAGAAGGGGAATCAATCATTTGCTCAAGGGTAATTTCTATGATGCCCATCTCCAAGAAACTTTTGAGTGCTGTCAAAGGTACAGGTATTTCTAACTAATTACATACTTCGAGGAGGAATAATGTCTCGCACAGACACTTCTCATGGCGGTATATCTCGTCGTGGGTTTATAAAAGGAGCGGGAGCTCTTGGTGTGCTTGGCCTTGGTCTGGGTAGCATGACCTCTACTAGTGGATGGCTTAGTAAAGCTTCGGCTACTGAAACAGTAGATGAACATTTCGCCTACACCTATCATCAAGCTCACTGTGGTGGTATGTGTCCTTTGAAATGTACCGTGCGTGATGGTCGTTTGGTAATGATTCAACCAAATGATGCCTGCGCAATGGATAGGTTGAAGACCATTTGTTTAAAGGGAATTTCTGAAGTTCAGCATATTTATGGTGAAGGGCGCATTCAGGCTCCACTTAAGCGCGTGGGTGATCGAGGCACTAACCAGTTCGAACAAGTCAGCTGGGAAGAGGCACTCGACGATATTGCCAACAAAATTAAAGAATCTCAAGATACCTATGGTAAGAATTCTGTGGTTGTTACCACATCAAGCGAAACCGATTGTGCGTTCTTGCAAGCAATGCTTGGTGCACAAGGACGTGGTAATACGGGCATTGACGTAGGTTATGGTAATGGGCTTGACCCTTCGATTGGTCTTGGCGGTGGCTATGCTATGTCAACACCAGAAGCACGCGACTGGGTAAACTCCAAGCTTGTCCTTACCGTAGGTTCTAATTTTTGTGAGTCCACGTTACCGCAGGTTCGCTTGTTCTTTGAGGCAAAAGACGCAGGCGCTAAGATGGTTACGGTCGATCCGCATTATTCAACCACGGCAAGTAAATCCGATGAATGGATTCCTATTGAGCCTGGTACCGACGCTGCGCTGTATTTCGGTATGATCTCCCACATTATGAATAATGGTCTGATTGACGAAGATTTCATGAAGCAGCATACGTCTTATCCATTCTTGGTAGATGTAGCTACAGGCAAGATCATTCGTGATCATGAACCTCAAATGGTTACTGATGAAGAAGGCGTTGAAGCTCCAGAAGACGGAAGTGCGGATCCGTTCTATGTAATTGATGCTGTTTCTGGTCGCGCGGTGCCTTATCAAGAAACCACCAATCCTGCTTTATCGGGAACTACAACATTTCGTGGTGCGCAAGTTCGTACAGTATATGATCTCTTGCAGGATTCTATGAAGGACTATTCTTCCGATTGGGCAGCAGAAATTACGGGAATTCCTGCAGAGAAAATTATCGAACTTGCAGAATTATATGCAGAGGGACCCTCTTCGCTTGCTCTCGGCTGGGGCGGCAATGACAAGATTGCGAATGCAGATATTGCAGGTCATGCTGCTGCGGTATTGGTTGCATTGACAGGTAATATTGGCAAACCTGGCACAGGCGTTGGTGTTTATGTTGGTGGTACGTATAACTGCCATACTGCTGCTTTAGGTGAATGGGCGCTTCCTGAAGATATGGTTGCCGCTGAAAACGAAATGGCAAGCTATGACATGCGTACCAAAGAAAGCAACGCGCATGTACTCATTGCTGCAGGTGACGACTTATGTCAGCACTATGGCAATATGAACGTCACGAACGAATGGGCAAAATCGCTTGATCTTATTGTTTCGATTGACCCTTACTTTACCGAAGGTTGCAAGTGGGCAGATTATGTGCTGCCTTGCACCACGCGTTTTGAATGCGATGAAGATTTTGGCAATATCAAAAACGGCTATAATCAGATTCTTTTGCAAGAAAAAATAGTAGATCCCCTGTTTGAAGCAAAGACCGAACTGTGGATCCAGCGTGAATTAGCAAAGCGACTCGGTTTTGAAAATGCTTTGCCAGCAACCTCAAAGCAACGCGTCGATGCCATTCTTTCTACTTCGGAAGACCCTGCTATCAATACGCTTACGGTTGAGCAGATTGCAGACAATCAAGGTGTTTGGCCAATTGAAGCCGCACAAGAATGCAGGCGCGTTTTAGAAGACTATGCTTTCGTTACTGATTCTGGTCGTATGGAGGTGTACTACGATTCGCTCGTGGATTTCAATCAGGCTCTTCCTCAATGGGAGGCTCCTGTAGAAATTGCTTCAGATGATATTCGCTCAACGTATCCGCTGCAGCTATCGAATGTACGTACGCGTTTCCAGATTCACAACCAGTTCCAAAATGCTGAATGGATCAAACAATACTATCGTCCTACCATCGAAGTGAATCCGCAAGAACTTGAATCTCGTGGACTTAAAACGGGCGATGCCGTTCGCGTATTTAATGATCGCGGAGAATTCAAGGTATATGTCAACGGCAATGAATCTATTCGTCCAGGATGTGCACGAATTTATGAACTGGCCATGGGTGATTTCACTATTGAAGGCAATATGCAATCGGTTACTAATGACACGACGTTAGAGCGTGGATACGAATTGATGTGTGGCCCGGTTACTCCTTTCTCTGACACCCTTGTTCAGATTGAAAAAGCTTAAGAGGGGTGAATCATGACTAAATTAGCTATAGCAATCAAGCTCGATCGCTGTGTTGGCTGTCATACTTGCGCTAATGCATGCAAGATGAGCAACAATGTTCCCGACGGCATGTTGTGGAATCGTATTCTTACTGAAGATTGTGATGTAATGGATGGTGCTCAAGGTACGTATCCAAATTTAAGTCGTACGTATTTGCCAGTGGCTTGTCAGCATTGTGAAAATCCCGCCTGCCTGAAGGTATGTCCAACAGGGGCTACCTATAAGGATGAAAAGGGCAGAGTAGAAATTGATTACGATAAGTGCATTGGATGTCGCATGTGCATGGCTGCATGTCCTTACAACGCTCGTACGTTTAACTGGAATGACCCTGAGCGTTCAACAGGGTTTGACTATGGTGATCGCGATGTACCTTCGCGTCCTGCGGGTGTAATGGAAAAATGCACGCTTTGCAAAGAGCGTATAGACCGCGGTGAAGCTCAGCCAATGTGTGTCGAATGTTGCCCTGCGCGTGCTCGTGTGTATGGTGATCTGGATGATCCCAATTCGGAAATTTCGAAGCTTCGTCGTGAAGGCAATGTTCGTATCTTGCTTGAAGACCAGGGAACTGATCCTCAAGTGTTTTATCTGCAGTAGGAGGTCTTTATCATGCAATTTATAACTAACGTTAAAGACTCCATTGTGCAGTCTTCTTCAAAAACAAAAGGTTTAATGGCGGTACTTGCTGTACTTGCTTTGGTGGGCATTGCTGCTTGGATTTATCAGCTCGTAGCTGGCCTTGGCGTTACGGGTATGAATAATGCCACTTCGTGGGGCATGTATATCGCTATGTTCATGTTTTTTGTGGGACTTTCTGCCGGCGCTATGATTGTGGCTTCAGCTGCTCACGTTTTTAATGTTGAGTGGCTCAAAGGGATAACGCTTCCTGCTCTTATTATTGCGCTGGTATGTATTTGTGCGGGTGGTATTTCTATTTTGATTGACCTTGGCGGTTTGTCTCGTGTATGGCGCATGCTGACTGGCCCTAACTTTGCTAGCCCGCTTTTGTGGGACATGTGCGGCATCACACTTTTTATGATTGTGAATGTAGTATTTCTGGTATTCATGGTAAAAGGCAACGAAGATGGCGTTCGTAAAGTGGCGCGAGTGGCATTGCCTTTAGCGGTATTGGTGCTTTGCGTTGATGCTTGGATCTTTGGATTACAGGAAGCCCGTGCGTGGTATTCGGCAATTATGGCGCCTATCTTTATTGCTTCTGCATGTGATTCTGGTTTGTCGCTTATTCTAGTCGTGCTTGTTGCTTTAGAAAAAGCAGACATTTTTAGCATTGCTAAAGAAACTTTTACAAAGATAGCTGGACTATTGGCTACTTTTATCGCTATCGATGCATTTCTTATTGGTTGCGAGATTTTAACGATGGCATATCCTGGCGGGCATGAATCCGTAGCGCTTTCTCATATGCTTATGGGCGCAACTGCTCCCTTCTTCTGGTTTGAAATTATAGGTGGCTTGCTTATTCCATTCTTGGTATTGATATTTGCCAAGAATCGTGAAAACACAACTCTTGTTTTAGTTTCTGCAGTACTTGTTATTGTGGGCGTATTTTGCAAGCGTATGTGGCTATTGCTTACAAGCTTTATTACCCCAAATGTTGAAGGGGCACTTGGTGTTACCTTGGGCGGTCCCTCTGCCGCAACTGGTGGAGTAGGAAGTATGTGGGTAGTGCAGGGAACCTATATGGCATCTCCTATTGAACTTCTCATTTTTGTCGGCGTAAGTGCTCTGGTGGTTCTTGGTTTGATCGTGCTTATGAAAGTGTTTGTTACAAAGAAGTAGGTCGAAACAGTGACTCATACAGATACAGACCATCCTGAAGCAGTGGAAGCGAATATCTATACTGCTTATGCTGAAGCGCTTGCTTTTTTAGGTAACTCGTTGCTATCCCCAATGAGTCAAACGCTAGATGTGGGTTTGCGAGCAGAATTCTGGATGGCTTTTCCTGATTTTTGTGACAAAGAGGTAAGGCGCGCGCTAGATAATCTTGCCCACTATGCTCAAGCGTTTAATCCAGATGACTTAAGCACCAATGCACAGACATTTGGTATGCAAGGATTGTCTCATGCGCAGGGTGCATCTGGTGTCGAAGGATTGCCCAGAGCACAGGCGTCTATGAGAGATGCGCAGTTTTTTCTGGAGGATACGGTCGTAGGAATTGATCCTGTTACGGCAGTTTCGGTGGAGTTTACACACTTATTTGTGGGTCCGCCGTCTCCCGCTGCAGCGCCGTGGGAAACCTTCTATAGAGATAAAGAAGTAACGTCTGGTTTTGGTCATCCAACGCTGGAAATGCGTAAAGCTCTGCGAGAAGTAGGGTTGCAAGTATCAAACAAAAATAACCAATACGACGATCACATTGGCATAGAACTTCTTTATATATCAACTCTTTGCTCAAGTGCGGCATCTTCATTAGAGGAGTCCAGTAATCCTACTACAGGCAAAGAATCTGATGTAGACAAAGGATGTGTAGGGGGGATTACAACGAGTGGCATCAAATTTATTCAGATACATCCCCTTTCATGGATAGAGAAATTCCATGAGGCTATACGAAAAGAAGCAAAAGGTGGTTACTACGACAATTTAGTAAGCTTGACGCAAGCCCTTCTGTATTCATTGGTAACGTACGCTAGACAGCGATAGTGAGGTATTAAACTATTAAACGAATACGAACTATAAGCAAGCATAAGCCTAGCGAAACGATTAACCAGCCCCAAGCACTACAGCTTGGGGCTGGTTTTGTAATCCTAGGTATTAACGCTTGGGGCTAGTTTGCTGTTTATAGCGCACTGAACTCTTTCAAAATAATTAGCGGCAATTTCTAAGTAAAACACCTGATAAGAAGCAAGTGGTTGCATGCTTGCTAAAAAAGTTCAAAAAAGTTTAAAAAAGTTGTTGACACGGGGGTAGGACAAGAGTAAATTATCTCCTTGCGCGAGCGGCGAGTCCGCAAGCACAACGGAAGTTCGAATAAGAACTTTCGAGTACAAGAACCTTCACAACTGGATACTGTGATTGAACACTTTTACTTAAGTGAAATTAAGCTAGAAATGATCCCGTCAAGGATATCTACCCTAATCAAAAAGGCTCTGGATACTTTGACTTTTACCAGATAATCAAACACTTCATACAAGTAAGTAATTACTTGTTTTTAAACGGAGAGTTTGATCCTGGCTCAGGATGAACGCTGGCGGCGTGCTTAACACATGCAAGTCGAACGATTAACCCAAACTTCGGTTTGGTTATAAAGTGGCGAACGGGTGAGTAACACGTGACCAACCTGCCTTCTAGATCGGGATAACTCAAGGAAACTTGTGCTAATACCGGATACTCCGAGAAAAACGCATGTTTTATTCGGGAAAGCTTTTGCGCTAGAAGATGGGGTCGCGGCCTATTAGGTAGTTGGTGGGGTAACGGCCTACCAAGCCTGCGATAGGTAGCCGGGTTGAGAGACTGATCGGCCACATTGGGACTGAGATACGGCCCAGACTCCTACGGGAGGCAGCAGTGGGGAATTTTGCGCAATGGGGGCAACCCTGACGCAGCAACGCCGCGTGCGGGATGAAGGTCTTCGGATTGTAAACCGCTTTCAGTAGGGAATATTATGAAGGTACCTACAGAAGAAGCACCGGCTAAATACGTGCCAGCAGCCGCGGTAATACGTATGGTGCGAGCGTTATCCGGAATCATTGGGCGTAAAGCGCGCGTAGGCGGCTTGTTAAGCAGGAATTTAAATCTTAGGGCTCAACCTTAAGTCGGTTCCTGAACTGGCAGGCTCGAGTTTGGTAGAGGAAAGTGGAATTCCCAGTGTAGCGGTGAAATGCGCAGATATTGGGAAGAACACCGATGGCGAAGGCAGCTTTCTGGGCCATAACTGACGCTGAGGCGCGAAAGCTAGGGGAGCGAACAGGATTAGATACCCTGGTAGTCCTAGCCGTAAACGATGGGCACTAGGTGTGGGGAGGAATACTTTCCGTGCCGCAGCTAACGCATTAAGTGCCCCGCCTGGGGAGTACGGCCGCAAGGCTAAAACTCAAAGGAATTGACGGGGGCCC